>Ga0187894_10000415_pt1 | contig 57581 bp, 50 predicted proteins | sample GBC1701081metaG_FD_136650 | JGI IMG/M metagenome (GOLD analysis project Ga0187894, IMG submission 136650) | White microbial mat communities from a lava cave in the Kipuka Kanohina Cave System on the Island of Hawaii, USA - GBC170108-1 metaG ...
CGTTGAAGAACGCCACATTCGGGTGTTGGAGCTCCAACTGCTTCTCGCGAACCGGGAACGACCGGTCGCCGATGGCGAGCAATTGTTCCTTGTTGAGGTGCAGTTGCCGCTTGTCGTACACCGCCCACTCGTATTCGCGAGTCATGCCGAGGGCATCCACCGGACAGGCCTCGACACACATCCCGCAAAACAGGCAGCGGGTCATGTCCATGTAATATTCTTTCGCGTAGCGCTTCGTCGGTTCGCCCGGCACTTCCGCGCTGACCACACGAATCACCCGCGACGGGCAGGCGGCTTCGCACAGGTCGCAGCCGACACACTTTTCCGTCCCGTCGTCGTACCGCAACAGGGCCAACATGCCGCGATAGTTGTCCGGCAGCGTCCGCTTTTCGTGCGGGTATTGCAGGGTGATCGGCCTGTAATGGATCAAATGCGAGATCGTCACTTTCATTCCGACGAGGATTTCATAGAAAGTGATGGTCTTGATCCAAGTCTTGAATGTCATTCTTGCCCATCCCTCAGCGATCAGCTTTCAGCAGTCAACTTCACCAAGTTTCACATCAAAAGCTGACAGCTGATGGCTGACAGCTTGTTGCATCAACGCGGAAAGACATACACGGTAATGGCCGTGATGATGATGTTGGCCAGCGCGATCGGCAACATGACCTTCCAGCCGAACCGCATCAATTGATCGTAGCGCAGTCGGGGCAACGTGGCGCGTATCCAGATGAACAGGAAGAGAAAAAAGTAGACTTTCGCCGCAAACCAAGCGATGTGTTCCACCCAGGCCAGTTGCTCGAGGCCGACATACCCGAAGATCGTGCCAGGATAGGGAGCGTTCCACCCGCCCAAGAACAGCGAGGCGGCAACGCAGGACACGATGGTCATGCTGGCGTATTCCGCGCTGACGAAGAAGGCAAACCGCATGCCGCTATATTCCGTGAAGAAACCGGCCACGAGTTCGCTTTCTGCTTCCGGCAGATCGAAGGGGATACGATTGGTCTCGGCCACGGCAGAAATGATGAAGACGACAAAGGCGAAGATTTGGGTATGGATAGGAAAGAATCCGTCGGGGCGTGCTCCCCAGATGAACCAATGCCAGAAGCCGCCTGCCTGGGCTTCTGTGATTTCCACGAGGCTCAGAGACCCTGCCAACAGTAGCACGCCGACGATGGCCAGTCCGACGTTCAACTCGTAGCTAATGACCTGGGCCGCGGCGCGCAAGCCTCCCAGCAGTGAGTACTTGCTGTTGGAAGACCAGCCTCCCAGGATAATGCCGTAGGCGCCGATCGAGGCAATTGCCAGGATGTACAAGATCCCGATGTTGATATCGGCTACGACGAACGGTTTGACCGTGATCCCAAAGATGTCCATGGTTATGTTCGGGCCAAATGGGATAACGGCGAATCCGATCAAGGAAACGACCATGGTCAGCATCGGCGCCAGGGCGAACATGGCCTTGTTCGCGCCGGCCGGCGTGATGTCTTCTTTGAAGAACAATTTGATGCCATCGGCGACCGGTTGGAGGATTCCATAGGGACCGACTTCCATCGGGCCCATGCGATCCTGCATCCAGCCGAGCACCTTCCGCTCGAAATAGGTCATGGTTGCGATCGTGACGATCACGATGCCCATCTCCGCCACTATCTGGGCGAGCGAAACCGCAAGTCGCAAGCTTAGTTCATTCACGACAGCACTCCCGGATGATATATAACAACACCATTGGTTCTCACCCGCTCACGTCGTTTTCATCACCGACACGGACACCGTCCGATAGGATGGGACTTTCGTGTCCGGATCGATGACACAGTCAAAGAGTTGCAGGGCCTCTTGCGCAAAGTGATCGGGAAGCCAGGCCAATCCCTCGGGCACGCGATCGAATACTTTCACCGTGGTCGTGAATTCGCCCCGGCTGTTTGAGAGGCGAACTCGATCTCCAGTGCCGAGGGCGCATCGGGCGGCATCCACGGGATTCATCTGCAAGAACCCGCTCGGTTCGATTTGCAGTAGTCCCTTCGAATGGGTCGACAGTTTCCCTGAATGGAACAGGCTCTGGACCAGCCCAAGCTGGACCGTTCCCTCCGGACGCACGGCTCGGGCGGGCAGAGTATATCGAGTTGCAATGTCGTGGCGATATCCCTCGTTCACGTATCGGTCGATGGCGGCAGGATCCACAGCGGGAGGTATCGGCGATGGGCCGAGCGATCCGTAACCAGGAATCACCGCCCGGATCTCTTTGAGGATTTCCTTGGAATCGCCATATTCCAACGGCGCACCGAGGAAGACCGATAGTGCCGACAGGATCTCCCAGTCAGGGCGGCTGTCCCCCACCGGATCGATCGCGGACCGAACGGCCTGGACATGACCCTCGGTATTGGTAAAGGTCCCGGCTTTTTCCATGGCGGAGGCTGCCGGCAGTACCACATGAGCGAGCGCAGCCGTTTCCGTGAGAAATAGTTCCTGGCACACAAGAAGATCGAGTCTGCCCAGTGACTCTTTGACTCCGGTCAGAGGTGGAAGGCTCCCAACAGGATTTTCTCCGATGATGAAGAGGCTCTTGATGATCCCGGCTTGCGCCCGGTCGATCATCTCGATGAGTGTGGCTCCGGCCGTCAGAGGGAGTTCCTCTTTCCAGGAGCGAGTCATCTGGGCGCACGCGTCCTGATCGGTGAGGTCGAGCGCTCCCGGTAGCAGTCCCGCGACCGCTCCCATTTCAACCGCCCCTTGATCGTTATTCTCTTCCGCCAAGGGAGCAAAGCCGCAGCCCTGCGCGGTCAATTTCCCTGTCAAGAGAAGCAGATCCAGGAGATTGAGACAGATGCCATAGCCGCCTTGGCTGCGCAGCAGAGTCTGGCCGGCAAGCGCTACGACACGGCGCCCTCCCGCCACGGAGGCGGCCATGTGAGCGAATGATTCACGCGATATCCCTGTGTTCAGAGCCAGATCGTCCCAGGCCAGTTGTTGGACCGCTTGAGAGACGGCCGAGACATAGTCTGACGCCCGTTGCCGAATTGTGCTGTCGATGTGGTTTTCCGCAACCACAGCCTTCAACAGGCCCAGGACGGCTGCTCCGAACTGGGACGGTGCCACACAGAGATGTTGCTGCGACAGGTTGGTAATGTTGCTGATCGTGCCGATTGCAGGCTGGATTGCCTCGATCGTCAACAATGTCGCTTCGTGTTTCTTGACGGCTTCTTTTATTTTCAGTCCGGTAATCGGATTGGTTTCGGTGATGTTGGTGCCGACGAGGAGAAGCACGTCCGCTTGCGTGATGTCCTCAAACGTCACGGTCCAGCGATGCGTGCCTTGTACCAATCGCATGGCCTGCACCCCGTTGACATGGCCGTACCGCGCGCTGCTATCGAGGTTATTGGTTCCGATCGTGAGGCGCATGAACTTCTGGAACAGATAGAGCTCTTCGTTGGTGCAGCGGCCGGAAATTAGTCCGCCGAAGGCCTGCGGGCCATGCGCTAACTTGAGCCGGTTGGTCTGTTCGGCCACAAACTCCAACGCCTCTTCCCACGTGGCTTCGACCAGCACGCCGTTCCGTCTGATCAACGGATGGGTCACTCGGCTAGGATGGCTTGTCGCGTGAAATCCAAAAAACCCGCGCGCGCACAGGTCGCCGTTGTTACGACCGGCACCCTGGGCGCTGTTCACCTCGATCAACTCCTGGTCCTTGGTTTGGACCGTGATCTGGCAGCCGTCGCCGCAAAAGGTGCAGACTGTGTCGGCGCGTTTGAGCATCCAGGGACGGTATTCGTACATCGAGAGCCGGCTGGTGATGGCGCCGACCGGGCAAATCTGCACGCAACCGCCGCAAAATTCGCAGTCCAAAGGATGGGCGCCGAAGTGCTTGATCTCGGTCATCGTACCTCGTCCGACCGGGGCGAGGGCCTTGACGTCCATGACCTCGTCGCAGTAGCGGACACAACGCAAACATTGCACGCAACGGTTCATCTGCGTTTCGATAAGGGGGCTGAAATATTCCTTCTGGAAAATCCGCTTGGTCTCGACAAATCGACTGGCAGTCGCGGTGTATTCATGGGAAAAATCCTGGAGATCGCATTTCCCGCCTTGATCGCAGACCGGGCAATCCAACGGATGATTGGCCAGGATGAATTCGAGCACCGACTTGTGAGCGTCGTGAACGACTGTCGTGGCGGTTCGCACAGCCATGCCCTCGGTCGCCACGGTGCTGCAAGAGGTCTGGAGTTTCGGCATCTTTTCGACTTCGACCAGGCACATGCGACAGTTCGCATCCGGCTTGAGTTTCGGATGGTAGCAGAAGTGCGGAACCATCACGCCGACCCGGCGAGCGGCTTCGATCACCAGTGTGCCTTTCGGCACCGAGATGGGAATGCCGTCGATCGTCAAGCGAACCGTTTCAGTCGAGTTAGCCATGGTTTCGTTATTCGTGAAACGTTAAACGCAAGAGCCGAATCTGTCTTTTGCGATTAACGAATAACGGTTAACCTTTCTGCGATGAACGATTTACATGTAACGTCTTCAATGCCTCGCACCAATCGGTTCCAGCCTGATCAGATTCGCTGCCTCTGCTTCGTGAACCAGCGTGACGTACTCAGGCCGCCAATGTTTGAGCGTGCTCATAATCGGCGCCACTTCCGCATCGCCGAACGCGCACACCGTTCGGCCCTCGATGTTCTTGCATAGATCGACCAAGGTTTCAAGGTCCTCCATCCGCCCTCGCTTTGCGACAATTCGGCGCATGGTTTGCACCAGCCAGGCGCTTCCCTCGCGGCAGGGGCTGCACTTGCCGCAGGACTCATGATAGAAAAACTCCATGAGGCGGAGCGCGGCCCACACCATGTCCGTGCCCTCTTCCATCACGGTCACCCCACCGGAGCCGAGCATGGAGCCGGCGGCGGCAACGGATTCAAAATCGAGTTTGACGTCGAGGTGGTTCGGCGTGAGGAATGGCGCTGACGCCCCCCCTGGGATGAAGGCCTTGAGCGGTTTATCGGAGCGCATGCCGCCGGCTTGCTCATAGATCAATTCGCGGAAGGTAACCCCCATCGGCACTTCGTAGTTTCCCGGCCGTTTCACATGGCCGCTGACGCAGAAGATTCTGGTACCGGTGCTCTTCGGCGGGGAGCCGATCGATGCGAACCATTCGGGGCCCCGGCTCATGATGTGAGGAAGATTTGCCAGGGTCTCGACGTTGTTCACCACGGTCGGTTTGTTGTAGAGACCATGTGTCGCAGGGAAGGGGGGTTTGACGCGCGGCAAGCCGCGCTTGCCTTCGAGCGACTCCAGCAATGCCGTTTCTTCTCCGCAGATATAGGCGCCGGCACCTCGGTGCACCCACACATTGGCGGTGATTTCCGTGCCCAGGATGTTGGTTCCGATATAGCCGGCGGTCCGTGCTTCGGCGATCGCCTGATTCAAGATTCTGGACCCGAGGACGAATTCGCCTCGTATGTAAATGTAGGCGGATTCTGCTCCGATCGCATAGCAAGAGAGCACGATGCCTTCCAACAACTGATGGGGATCTCGTTCAATGAGCTGGCGGTCCTTGAACGTGCCTGGTTCGCTCTCGTCCGCGTTGCAACAGAGATAGCGCGGGCCCTGGTAGCCCTTGGGCAGGAATCCCCATTTCACACCGGTCGGGAAGCCTGCGCCACCTCGCCCCCGGAGCCCCGATTTCAACACTGTGGCGGTGACCTCAGGTGGCGGCATTTTCCCCACGACCTTGCGGAGCGCCTGATAGCCGCCTGCGCGCTCATAATCTTGGAGCGAACCGGTATAGCCTGGCTGCATCATATTCTTGAGCAATATCAGTTCGTGCATGGACATGACGTTCCGAATTAAAAATGCAAAATTAAGAATGCTAAACGGTCGGTTAAATTTCTCATTTTACATTTCTCATTGCGCCTTCGGCGCCTCCGGCCACATGAACGGGCCGGTCTTGAGCAAACAGGTCCCGTCTTTTTTCAGATCGGCCAGGATTCGGTCAAATCTTTCTTCTGTGAGCCGTTCGTAATAGTCCTCGTTGGCCTGCATCATCGGCGCGGTGCCACAGGCGGCGAGGCATTCGACCGTGCTGAGGGTAAAGAGCCCGTCGGCCGTCGTCTCACCAGGTCCGACTCCGAGTTTCGTCTTGACCCACCCGATGACTGTATCCGATCCGGCCAGCGCGCACATCAGAGACTTGCAGACTTGAAGATGAAATTTCCCCACGCGCTTGAGATTGAGCATCGTATAGAAGGTGGCCGTCTCATAGACTTGGGGCGGGGTCAGACGCAAGAGTCCTGCGATCTCCTTCATCGCCGCCTCGGACACGAAGCCCTCGTCCTGTTGCGCCAGGTACAGCAATGGTATCAACGCCGAGCGCTTCACCGGATACCGTGAGAGGATGTCAGCTATCTCGTCCTTGTACTTTTCCTGTAATGCCATGCTCCATCTGCCCTCGTTAATCGTTAATCGTGAACCGTCAGAAGCTGCCTGACCCTTCCTGCGTTTAACGAATAACGATTTACGTTTAACATCCTCACCTATCGCACTCCCCCATCACGACGTCGTAGGTTCCGAAGATCGTAATGATGTCGGAAATCAGGTAGCCTCGCGCCATGTGGTCGAAGGCGCCCATGTGTACAAATGAAGGCGAGCGAATTTTCAGTCGGTAGGGGCGGGCGCTGCCGTCGCTGACGATGAAAAATCCCAATTCCCCTTTTGGGGCCTCGGTTGCACAGTAGGTCTCGGCCTTCGGTGGCTTGATGCCTTGGGTGTAAATGATGAAATGATGGATCAAGCTTTCCATGTCCCGCATAACCAGCTCCTTGGGCGGCGGGATATGTTGCGGCGCCTCGGCCATGGTCGGCCCCGGCGGCAGCTGATCGAGACATTGTGCGATGATCCTGGCGCTCTGCCGCATTTCTTCCATGCGGATCCAGTACCGGTCGTAGGTGTCGCCGTTCTTGCCGATCGGCACTTCCCAATCGACTTTGTCGTACACACCGTAGGGCTCGGCCTTGCGGACATCGTAGGCGACGCCCGACCCTCGCAAGACCGGACCGGTGCAGCCGAAGTTGATCGCGTCCTCGGCCGAGAGCACGGCCACGCTCTTCGTGCGACCGAGCCAGATGCGATTCGACGCGATGAGCGAATCGTATTCCTTGACCTTCTCGGGAAAGGTAGCGAGGAACGCCTTCATCCGTTGGACCAGCTCGGGAGTGAAATCGCTATCGACACCGCCGATGCGATAGTAGTTCAGGGTCAGACGGGCCCCGCAGAGCTTTTCGAACAGGTCCAATAGTATTTCGCGCTCCCGGAAGGTCCAGAAGAACACGGTCATGGCGCCGATATCGAGGGACTGCGTGCCGAGCCAAAAGAGGTGCCCAATGATGCGTTGCATCTCGGCCACGATGGTCCGGATGTATTCGGCTCGGACCGGCACCGTGATCTCGAGGAGTTTTTCCACGGCGCGCACGTACGCGTAGTTGTTGGACATGGCACAGACATAGTCGAGCCGGTCCGTGTGTGGGATGATCTGCATGTAGGTCAGACCCTCGGACAATTTTTCGACGCCTCGATGCAGATAGCCGAGGTCCGGTGTGGCCTTCACAATCCGTTCACCGTCCAGCACGAGAACAACGCGCAACACGCCGTGGGTGCTCGGATGCTGTGGCCCCATATTCAGCAGCAATTCCTCTTTCCGTTGGGAATCGGGTACGACGGGATCGGCGCGAAAGGCGCGTTTCTGCTCCTCGGAGATTTCGCTCTCAGTGACGTCGAGCGGGGGCTCATCCAATCTCGGGATGAAGTCGAACTGGCTGCGCCAGCCACGCCCTTCGGTAGGAAAGTCTTTTCGCAACGGGTATCCCTCGGAATAATCCTCCGGCAACAAAATGCGCCGGAGATCGGGATGGCCGGAAAAGTGAATGCCCATCATGTCGTACACTTCTCGTTCCAGGAAGTCGGCTCCCTTCCAGATGCCGGTGACCGACGCGATAGTCGGATCGTCCTCCGTGATGCGCGCCTTGAGGCGAAGCCGTTGCTGAAGGGGGAGCGAGTGCAAGTGGTAGACAACTTCGAACCGCAGCTGATCTTCGGGATAGTCGACCGAGCAGATATCGGTGAGATGGTCAAAGGCTGCCTCCGGCGCATCGTGCAAATAACGCGCAATATCCAGCAAACGCGTGGCGGCCACGGAGACAGCAGTCTCGGCACGTGCGGCGTCAACGTGTGTCGCGAGGATCGCGTCCGGGAATTTCGTTTTCAGGCTGTCGAGCAGGGCTTCCATAGTAGCCGTTAAACGTGAAGCGTGAAACGCGAGAGGACTTGGTCGAGCTATTCCTGCGTTTCACGTTTGACGGTTCACGTCATCTCACGAACACCTTCTCCCGCTGAATCTTTTCCTGTAGCTTCAGCAATCCATCGAGCAACGCTTCCGGACGCGGAGGACAGCCCGGCACATAGACATCGACCGGAATAATCTGGTCGACGCCTTGGACCACCGCGTAACTATTGTAGTGGTTGCCTGAAGTGGCGCAGGAGCCCATAGAAATGACATACCGCGGTTCCGGCATCTGGTCGTAGATGCGGCGGATCACCGGTGCCATCTTGCGCGCCACTGTGCCGGCGATGATCATGAGGTCGGCCTGCCGTGGCGAGGCCCGAAAGACCCCGGCACCAAATCGATCCAGGTCATACCGCGACGACACACTTGCAATCATTTCGATGGCGCAGCAGGCCAGGCCGAACGTCATCGGCCACAAAGCCGACTTCCGGGACCAATTCACGACTGCGTCCAGATTGGTCGTCAGAATATTCGCCTCAAACTGTCTCTCCAGAAAACTCATCTCTCCTACTCCATCATTACCAGACAGGGATTGTCGGGATGCCCTTCATTGCGCGTGTTATCCCAATCCTCTCATCTCACTTTCAAGGGTAGCCTGGTTGATCCTCGATTGCGCGCGTCGAACGAGCACATTCCTATCGTGCGCGTTCCGCGAGCAGGAGGACGACCAGGCTGCCCTTCCCATCCTTCTGAGTCCGCGCGCTGCGCGAGCACGGAGCCCGTCCTGCACGCCCCTAAAATCAATCCCATTCGAGCGCCCCCTTCTTCCAGGCGTACCAGAATCCGGCCAGCAGGATGCTGATAAACACGAGCATTTCGATGAGCCCCAGTAGGCCGAGCGACTGAAATCGGACGGCCCAGGGGATCATAAAAATGATCTCGATATCGAAAATGACGAACAGCATCGCGATGATGTAGTAGCGCATCGGGAACTGGATGCGCGCATCGGAAAACAGCGGGCTTCCGCTTTCATAGGGGGCCAGCTTGCCTCGATAGGGACGACTCGGCCGAACGAGCGAGCCGGCGAGCAGCGCGAAGGCGCCAAAGGCGACGCCAATGCCGATAAACAGCAGGATCGGCAGATAATTCAGCGGAATCGATTCGTTACCCATAGCTTCAGTCTCTCAAGTCATAAGGTCATAAAGTCGTAAAGTCTCGATCATTGGCATGATAACTTTAAGACATTGTGACTTTCGACAAACCCGGCGCCAGCGCCGAGCCGAAGAAGGGTTTGAATTTCAAACCGTCCAGTTCCGGACGACTGATTCCCTTGTGCTGAACGAGCACCTTATACGTGCTGCCCATACCATCGGGTTTCAGGAGATGGATCGCGGCGCGAAACTCCGGGGTCTCCGGCTCCAATTCCCCGACCATCTCTTCAACGCCGAGCCCCATCAGAAAACTCATTTGGTTCGTGAACCCGGTCACGTGGAGTCCCTGCTTCTCACCCACAGCGGCCAGGCTCGAAAAATCCACGTGGGCGGTCATATCCTGCTCGCCGACGCGAATGAATGGATCTTCGTTCGTCAGCTGCCGGAAGTAGCAGAGGAACGTGCCGTCCCTCCGCTCGGGCCCATAGAGATCCTGCGCCGTATGGCCGTAATCGATCGTCAAGACAAACCCACGATCCATCCGCCGAGCGACTTGCTCCATCCAGTCCAGAGCTTGGAGATTCACCTCGGTTCGGTAGCCCTCCGGCCACGTGGTATTGAGTTGTTGTAAATATTGAGCGAGCGCGGCCGTCGACAGGGGCTTGAGGCAGTCCACAAAGCGGCCGTCCCGATAGTCTACATAGAGTTCTTCGGTCCGTTCGGCCGTGACTTGAATCCGGTGCACCGGAAATGCATCGATCAGCTCATTGCTGAAGAACAGCCCGGTCACGCTCTGCGGGGCCAGCCCATCAAGGCCTTCCACCCAGGTGACAAGGCCCGGCTTGCTGAGCCATGGAGCCAGATTCTGGCGCTGCAGTTCCCGCATGGCAGGGCTCCGTTCGATCAGGACATAGCGGACACGCGATGCAAAGTCATTCTGCTCGGCATGAATCGCCGCCAGACAATCTCGGGCTAATAATCCTTTGCCGGCACCCATTTCGACAATCGTGAAGGGAGTGGGACGTTCCACTAATTCGTCCATTTGTCTGGCCTGCGCGGCAAGTGCGCGGCCGAGAATCGGGTCCACATCGGAGCTGGTGTAGAAATCGCCGGACCAGCCAATACGTTCCTGATCCGCACCGTCAGGTTGGCGCATGTAATAGCCGAATTGAGGGTGATAGAGTGCCAGTTCCATAAAGCGGACGAAGGGAATTGGTCCGTTTCTAGTGATCTCGGACGAAATAGCAGCGACGAGTTCTGGGTGCCCGGTTGTCACAAGCAACTCCTCTTATCCCATCTATCCCATCGACAACACACGAAAAGTGACAGCAACAGCCGAGGGTGCACTCCACCCTTCCCTGTTAAAGGGCGAACGGAGGAACAAAAGTGGCGTAGATTAGCCTCGGGATTGCAACTAAGTCAAGGCGAAGAGTATTGGAAACTCAGGCAAATCTCTCTATTCGAGGGGGAAGAGGAATGGCACCCATGCCGATCCCTTGTTCCCGGAACGCGCACGATCAGGATGTGCTCGTTCAACGGCCGCAGTGGGATCAACACGGGTGCCATTCCTGAGAGAGAAGTGAGCGAGCTTGGAGGGATCATTTTGTATGGGTGGTGCTCGTTCGACGCGCGCAGTAGAAGATCAATCAGTCCCCATCCCTGAGAAAATAACGTGCGAGCCTGGAAGGTTCATTTACATCAGTAAGCTCGTTGGGTCCTGGTCAGGCGAGTCGCAGAATCCTTGTCTGCGCAGTTTCCTACCCCTCCTTTCACGACGCTGAAACTTCTCGCGCACCTTGCCGGAGAAGCAATGGCCTTATAGCTCTTGGATGATCCTGCTGTCTTCTCTCTATTCGGCTCGGCTGGAAGGAATGTGGACTGAGGCGTTCGACATGGCGTCGAGCATTATTTTTGAGCCCCACCTTCTCATCATCACTTTATGAGGGGATCACGAGCCCTGCCGTCGCGACATGCGCGGAAGCACGGGTACCGTACCCGTCGTCAGTTGCGGCAGCCGTCGGCTGGCGGTAGCGACTGTTCGACGTTCCGTTCAAGCTAGGCTTGGAACGGAACTAGTTTCGCTGCCGAAGCAACTGGCGGCTGGTACGGTCGGGCTGGAGCGCCGGAGCAGCGTAGGGCTTGTGATCCCCCTCTCTCACGCTCCGTGGCACTTCTTGTATTTTTTCCCGCTGCCGCAGGGGCAGGGGTCGTTGCGGCCCACTTTGTTTTCGCTTCGCTGAACAGTCTGAGGTGCGGCTGGTTCTTCTCCGCGATTGAGGATGAGTGGAGGCTGGGGGCGTGAGATGACGGGTGGTGGCGGTGGGGCGGTGGGTTGCCCTTCGTTCCGAACCGCCTGCACATGAAAGAGCCGGTCAAGTGAGTCGGCCTTGATTCGTTCCATCATGCCGGCAAAGAGATCATAGCCTTCGCGCTTGTACTCAATGAGCGGATCTTTCTGCCCGTAGCCGCGCAATCCGATTCCGTCGCGCAGGTGGTCCATCCCGAGGAGGTGGTCTTTCCAGTGGTGGTCGATGACCTGGAGCATGAAGTTCTTCTCCAGGAAGCGCATCAAGTCCGGGCTCAGGTCCTGTTCTCTTCGGTCATAGGCGTCGCGCACCTGCGCGCGGAGGTCTTCGAGCAACGCGTCTCGGCCTATGGCTTTGAGCGCCTCGCCGCCGTCGCTCTTGCCCTGGGTGATATCGAGACCGAACTGGCCCTGCATGATTTCAGCAAGCCCTTTGATATCCCATTCCTCGGGGTATTGTTCAGCCGGACAATAGATGTTCAGCGCGGAGTCCACCAGACTGTCCATCATGTTGCGAAGATCGTCTTTCAGATTCGTCCCGCCCAAGACAGCGCGTCGGTGTTGGTAAATCACCTCACGCTGCTTGTTCATGACGTCGTCATACTCCAGCAGCTGTTTCCGGATGTCGAAGTGGTGAGCCTCGACCTTCTTCTGTGCGTTGGCGATGGCCCGGGTGACCATGCCGTGCTCGATCGGGACGCCTTCTTCCATGCCGAGCTTGAGCATCAGTTGGGAGACCCGCTCGGAGGCGAAGATGCGCATCAGGTCGTCTTCCAACGACAGGTAGAATCGTGACGAACCAGGGTCGCCCTGGCGACCGGCGCGGCCTCGGAGCTGGTTGTCGATCCGGCGGCTTTCATGGCGTTCGGTCCCGAGAATGTGGAGTCCGCCTGCCGCGATGACCTCTTGTTTGTCCTTCTCGCAGTCGGCCCGAATCTGTTCGAAGATCTCCAGCTTGCGTGCATCCGGCAGGTTCTCCTCCCGGTACAGGATCTGTTTGAACATGAATTCGGGATTGCCGCCCAGGAGAATGTCGGTGCCGCGGCCCGCCATGTTCGTGGCGATGGTGACGGCGCCCTTGTGTCCGGCCTGGGCGATGATCTCGGCTTCTCGCTCGTGCTGCTTGGCGTTGAGGACGTTGTGTTTCACGCCGGTCCGGCTCAAGAAGCCGGCGAGCCGTTCCGATTTTTCAATGGAAATCGTGCCGACCAAGACGGGCTGGCCGCGCTCGTGGCATTCCTTGATCTCTTCGACGATCGCGGCGAACTTTTCTTTTTCGGTTCGGTAGACGACATCCGCATAGTCCAGCCGGATCATGTTGCGATTGGTCGGGACCACGTTGACGTCGAGATTGTAGATCTTGGCAAACTCGGCCGCTTCCGTGTCCGCCGTGCCGGTCATGCCGCTGAGCTTCTTGTACATCCGGAAATAGTTCTGGAAGGTGACCGAGGCCAACGTTTGATTCTCGTTGGCGATCTTCACGCTTTCTTTGGCTTCGACGGCCTGGTGCAGGCCGTCGCTCCAGCGGCGTCCCGGCATGAGTCGCCCGGTGAATTCGTCCACGATGATGACCTCGCCCTCCTTCACGACATAGTCCACATCCCGTTTGTAGAGGGCATAGGCTTGGAGCGCCTTGACGACGTGGTGGACGAGTTCCATATGGGCGGGGTCGTAGAGGTTGTCCACGCCGAGCAATTTCTCGACCCGGACGTTGCCGTCCTCGGTCAACGATGCGGTCTTCGTTTTTTCCTCAATCGTGTAGTCGTGCTCCGGTTTCAGCTGCGGGATGATCGCGTTGATGCGGTAGTAGAGATCGGTCGTTTCATCCGTCGGACCGGAGATAATCAACGGCGTGCGGGCCTCGTCGATGAGGATACTGTCGACTTCGTCCACAATGGCGAAGTTCAACTCGCGCTGCACGCATTGGGCCAAATCGGTGACGACCAGGTTGTCGCGGAGGTAATCGAACCCGTATTCGTTATTGGTGCCGTATGTGATGTCGGCACGATAGGCTTCAGGCCTCGTGCAGGGGCGGAGAGACTGGAGCCGCTTGTCGGAAGCGTCATAGGAAGGATCGAAGAAAAATGAGGCATCATGTTGAATGATGCCCACCGAAAGACCCAGCGCGTGGTAGAGCACACCCATCCACTGCGCGTCGCGCTTGGCGAGGTAGTCGTTCACGGTGACGAGGTTCACGCCTTTCCCTTCGAGCGCATTCAGATACACCGGCAGCGTAGCCACCAGGGTTTTCCCTTCGCCGGTCTTCATTTCAGCGATGCGGCCTCTATGGAGAATGATGCCGCCGATCAACTGCACATCAAAATGGCGCATGTTCAGCTTGCGGCGGGACATTTCACGGCAGACTGCGAAGGCCTCAGGCAGGATGTCGTCCAGGGTCTCCCCGGCCCCAAGGCGCTTCTTGAACTCCTGGGTCTTGTCCGCGAGGGCGTGATCGGAGAGCGGAGTCAGGCCGGATTCCAGGCTATTGATCTGCTCCACAATCGGGCGGAGCGCCTTGATTTCACGATCGTTTTTACTGCCGAAGATCTGGTTGAGTAGTTGCGTGACCATGGTACTGTCGTTCGGAACGAACGCCGATGTCTCCGAAAGTATTTGCGCAGTATACAGGATCTTTTCCATGAATCCTATAACAAGCAGAGGCTCAGCAGGAAGCTGAACAAGTCCGCCAGCATCGTTCTCGCATCGCTCAGAGGGCTCAACGTACCAATGAGATTCTCGGAGGTCGGAATCGCTGGAGGGGATTTTCCGTTCGCCAAGATTCATTCTAGGGGCGAATGGCCCACACGAAGTGCGGTCTGTACCTCCTCGCCTATTCGCTCACGGCGGCCTTGCTGACAGCCTTTTTGAGCATCCTGCGGGGTCGAGTAGGCGGCTTGACAGGCCGCGGCGGCGTCCGGTAGCATTCGGCCAATTCACACTGGGTCGCCTTCTGATGAACCGCATCGTCCTCAAATTCGCGTCGATCCTCTTGGTGCTCTGCATCCTTTCCGTCGGCGGATTGGCTCAGGCGCAGTTGGTCGAGCATGCAGGGCACCATGCCCATCATCAGGCTGCCACGCATGGCACCGTGCTCTGCTCCTGGATGTGTGCTGCCGGGACGGTTCTGGATAGTGCGGTGGTCACGTTTCAGCCCGAACTCGGTCTCATTGAACTCATCCCGCTCTCCCATTCTACGAATCCCTCGATTGAGCTGTGCCAAACTTCTTCCAGCCGCGCCCCTCCGTCTTTCTCTCTGTAGTCTCTGTTACCCATCGGCTCGCAGCAGGGCCGTATTCCGTCTCTCACACGATCCATTGAGTGGATTGTAGGACCGGCGGATAGCGACAATTCTTTATAGAGAGAAAGGACCAGCATCATGATGGCAGGGAAACGGTTTATACTCGGATGCATTCTTAGTCTTGCACTCGTCTTCTTCTCGTGGCCCGGCACCCAGACTGCGCAGGCATCGTGCGGATCCGTCACGTGTTTTGTCGTGATCGGGTCCGCGCAGCAAGTCTCGCCGGCGGGTCTGCTAACCGTAAATACCTTTTATACCTATACGCCTCAAGGGACGTTGCTGAGCGGCACGAACGGGGTTATTCCCGCGGTCGATCTCGACAATCGACAGCTGATTCTTGACCATCACCAGGAGGTCCGAACAATTAGTCAAATGTATACGCTGGATTTGAACTACGGCGTCACCGATCGGTTCGGGATCGAAGTCGCGATCCCCTATAAGCGGATCAAACATCAGCATCTAGATGGATTGGGAGAGGCCAATGGTGGCGCCGGTGAACTCACCCGGTTTTCAGATAACGGGATCGGTGACATCTTCATTAACGCGAAGTACAACATGTTGCCCACGCTGAGCAGTATGGTTGTAACGGGCTTCGGCGTGTATCTTCCCACGGGTGATCATGATCAGAAGACTGCGGGTGCCGGAGGCAGCGCAGAGACGATGGAACCGACAGCCCAGCTTGGACGAGGTCAACTCGGTCTTCAAGGATCGATCTATCAAACCTATGAAATCATTTCCCATCGGTTGAACCAATTCGCCTCTGCCAGTTACCGGCATACGTTCCGCAATAACTTTGGCTATCAATTCGGCGATCAATTCGATTTGGGATTCGGCGCGAATCTCGTCACGGTTCCCTGGCTTGTGCTGGCCAATCAGTTCAACTACCGCTACATGGTCCACGATTCTTTTAGCGGGTCGCTGGCTCGATCAGCAACGCCTAGCGATGGTCCAGCACTTTTCCCAGGTGAGGCTATTCCGATTGATGACACGATCACGAACCGAGCCGTTCCTACAACCGGTTCTACGTTCCTTGCCTATACACCTGGTTTCCAACTCAGTCTTGGCGAACTCATCACGACTCCTTTGACTGAGAACACGTCGTTGTACTTCTATTCCCAGATCCCTATAGCCCGTGATTTCAATGGAAACCTGGCGCAAGGTGTAAGCTACATATTCGGCATCACGAAGTTGTTCCAAGTCATGACACCATCGTAAGAACAGTGCTCCTTGTCATGAGGAAATTGCGATGAAACATCTACAGGTTCTGATGGTCGGTATTCTTGTCGCCACCCTCGGGTTCTTGCCGTACGATGTCTGGAGCATGGGCTCGCGAGTCCCGTCGGTCGGCATGCAGGCAGAGGATTTTCACTTGACCGACCTGGAGGGCAAATCACAGAGCCTCAGCCAGTATCGCGGCAAGATCGTGCTCGTGAACTTCTGGGCCACCTGGTGCAAACCCTGCACGACCGAAATGCCGGCCATGCAAAAGATTTATGACAAGCTGCGTGACAAGGGCTTCATGGTCCTCGCCGTCAACGAATTGGAGGACGACGCGAAAGTGCGCGAGTACATCAAGCAGTACGGCTACACGTTTCCGGTCTTGATGGATCGCGACAACAAGGTGGCGAACCAATTTGGAGTGTTCGGATTGCCGGTCAGCGTGTTTATCGATGAGAAAGGCGTCGTCCAGGAGTACATCAAGGGTGGCCTGCTAACCGAAGAGAAAATCGATGAAACCGTCGCGCGGATTCAGAAACAGGAGCTGATAAAGGCAGCGGCGCTCCGATAACGACCTATGACCCATAAGATTCGACAGTGTGTCGTTGGAGGGTTTGTGCTTTGGCTTGTGGCGCTCAGCGGGGTTGTGTACCCGCAACTAACCGCTCACATGGCGCAACATGCGCATCACAACGCAGCGACGCACGCCACCGCCCTCTGTTCATGGCTCTGCACTGCGGCAGACGCCGTCGAAGGCACATTGGTCGATATCGCCCCAGTCCGATACTCGACTGTTCTTGAGCAAGCGTCTCCTGTTACCCAACTCCATCTCTCTCATGGCTCGCAGCCGCCTTCGCGCGCGCCGCCTCTCCTCTAATCTCCCCATCCCTAAATTTCTCTTCACCGTTGGATCGGTCTGATCGGGATTCCTTCGTTTCGTTGAAGGAATTCGACGGACACCTCCGATGATGGGTGCGTCCGGAATACGCCATGACAACCTCAACGAAATGGAGGAGGACGAATCATGAGTGCACCGCGAGTGGGGACATTGGTGACGGTCAATCATGTGGTGAATGCGGTCATTGCGGTGGCGGTGACGTTGCTTACGGGCACTGCGCTGGCCGACAACACACACAGCACGCATGCGATTCCTCAACTGTCCGGCCAGGCCGCGACCACGGTCACGTATGAAGGCAATCGTGTGACGGTGACGTTCGGACCGGTGGATTTGCCAGCCGGACACGATGGGGAGCTGGCGGCCAGCCTGCCGAAGCACATCTTTAAGTTGTCCGACGACATGACGATGGTCGGCTTCCGATCCGCCGTCTTTCTGAAGGATGGGACGCCGCTCCCTCGCCATTATCTTCACCACATCTTGCTCATCAACCAAGACAAAGACAGTGTCTCGTGCCCGGGCGAGCCGTTGTTTTTCGCCGGCGCTGGCCTGGAGATGACGGAGGCGCGGTTTCCCTCTGGGTACGGAGTGAAACTCTCCAAGGGGCAGAAACTCATGGCCATCGTCGCGTTCTACCACGGCGTGCCGCCCACGAAGGATGTGATGGCCAGCTTCACGATGGAGATGGCGCCGAAGGGTGCCGCCGTGCAGGCGCTGGATGTCTATCAGGTCGGTGTGAATACGGTCTGTTACAGCCAATTCCCGAAACGGCGGACGGACGAAACCGATGAAGGGATCGAAGTCAAACCAGGCGTGCAAATAGATCGCGCACCGCTGAAGTTCCGGATGGATGGCTGCGTGAAGTTTGCCTACCCGCACGGGCATGACCAAGTGCTGCTGATCGCACTGGAGAACAGAACGGCACAGAGGACGCTCCTTCGGACGGTGCCCGACGTGGCACCCGATGGAGCCTTCTTATCGTTCCTGCCGCATCAAATTTATCACAGCGCCCAGGGGTTCGGCGTGAACCGCGACGATGTCTACGAGGTGGTGATGGTGTATCACCGTCCCCTCCATGACCATCAGCCCAACCATGGGATGGGGAATTATCTGCTCTATATGACACCCGGTGACTGCCAGGCTCAGGCGAAGATGAGCCCCTGAAAGAGGCAACCCGGGCTAGAGCGCATATCGCATCTGTGAAATGGAATCAGGCTGGAAAGAATGAATCGATGAGACACAGTTGGTCTTCCGTTCGATGGTTAAGGAATTCGACGGACACCTCCGATGATGGGTACGCCCGGAATACGTCGTTACGCCCACTGTCCTGTGCCTGAGAAAGGGTCTGTAAGGGGGCAGGATACCCTGCCCCCTTCATAACAAAAACCATTTCGCCATGGAAAGAACTATGGATAAACCACTCTTGCGCGTGGGGGAAGCCGCAGACTTCTTGTCGGTGACAGCGCTCGCAGCAGGCTGGAATTGTACGGCGCGGGTGGATCGTGGTATACGCAGAGACTGGTGACGATTCAATAGAAGGGGAGATCATGAATACAATCATCAAGTTTGTCTGTCTGATCGGATTTGTTTGTGCGATGGCGACGCCGGTCTTTGCGGGCGAGGAGAAAGTCATGCTCATGCTCGGCGGCAAGTACTGCGATGCGTATCTCGTGAATGTGGAGACAGCATTGAAGAAGCTCCTGGGTGTGAAGGCGGTCGATATCAAGAGCATGGCGGGTCATGCGATAGTGACGATCGAATCCGGCAAGGTGAAGCCAGAGCAGCTCGCTACGACAGTCAACGGCGTGAAAGGTGATAGCTGGTATTGCACTGCCGAGGTCATGAAGTAACGGAACGCCTTTCTGGCAAGATGCTGAAACAGTCCGTCAGTGCCACAGACCATGGCGAGTAAAGTGCGCAAAGGAGAAGTCCGAAGTTCCAGGAACCTCGAACCCTCGCCCGTCCCCGCGTGCTTCTCCCTGGACCGCCTTCAACGGCTTCGCTCAAGCCCGCATTATTCATGAGCGCTTCTGCTGCAATCGCCGATCCGCTGCTACGACAAGCCTTTGTCCAGCGGGCTCGCCCCTCGGACCCTCAACGTACTGCACGAGTACGCATCGGGTCCTCACGGCTCCGCACGCCGGTCTCGCGACGCGGCTCAGCGATTTCGCGACGAACCGTCATGAACAATGCGGGCTAGCAGTGGCTCCAGCGCCGGGAAGACCTTCTCGACGATCAGGCGATAGCCCTCTCCCGTCGGGTGAATGCCGTCGGCCTGATTGAGCGAGGAGGAGCCTGCCACACCATCGAGAAAAAATGGAATCCGCGTCAGGTGATACCGCTGCGCGACGGTCTGGTAGAGCGTCTCAAACCCCGCGGTATAGTCCTGTCCATAGTTCGGGGGGAGTTTCATCCCCGCTAAGACGACGGTGACCGAGGCCTGTTGGAGTTGTTGAATAATCCGTTCGAGGTTGGCTTGCGTCTCGTGCAGGCTGAGGCCGCGGAGCCCATCGTTGCCGCCGAGCTCCAGAATCACGATTGCTGGTCGGCTGTTCAGGACCCAGGAGACCCTCCGGATTCCTCCGGCTGTCGTATCACCACTGACTCCCGCGTTCACGACCCGATAGGCATAGCCAGCTGCATCCAGCGTCCGCTGCAGGTGTGCGGGATACGATTGATCCTGTGGCACACCTAAGCCGGCAGTCAGGCTGTTACCGAAGGCGACAATGCGGGGGCGTTCATCGGAGACGGGCCTCTTCGGGTGGTCCGGTTGCACCGTCACCTCGGTACCCAGCCATGATCCCACGTCCTCGCGAAGGAGGCTCGACGATGGGGCCGGAGAGGCGGGGGCACGGGCGAGGTCATACACACAAAAGAGGATGAAGGAGAGGCAGAGGTAGGAAAATAGTTTTGTGAGAATCCATGAGCGGCGCATCATCATCCAGTATAATATAGGCCTGACGTGGACGATACTGTGGGAGCCCTACCAACAACATGATCACCCTCTCTCACCTGACGATGCGCTTGGCCGGCGGCGGCCATCAGGTCACGATCCTCGACGATGTCACACTCGAGATTCCTGATAAGCAGCGCGTAGCCATCGTCGGCCCATCCGGGAGCGGGAAGTCCACCTTGCTGGGCCTCATCGCGGGGCTGGATCGCCCGACGTCCGGCTCCATCACGTTGAACGGCGTGGAAATCTCTGCGATGCGAGAAAGTGCCTTGGCGCGGTATCGTCGCGATCACATCGGCTACATCTTCCAATCCTTCCATCTCATTCCCACACTCACCGCCCTGGAAAACGTCCTGGTGCCGCTGGAGTTGGCAGGGATACGCACGGCACAGGATCGCGCGACGGATCTTTTGCGGACCGTCGGCCTGGGAGATCGAATGCATCATTATCCTGTCCAACTGTCGGGCGGCGAGCAGCAGCGGGTGGCGGTGGCCAGAGCGTTCGCCTGTCACCCACCAATCCTGTTGGCCGATGAGCCAACCGGCAACTTGGATTCGGCCACGGGCCAGCACGTGATGCATCTGCTCCATTCTCTCCATCGCGATTATGGAACCACATTAGTCCTCGTCACACATGAGCGAGTCATCGCGTCTTCGATGGAGCGCGTGATTGCGTTGCGCGATGGCCACATCGAATCCGACACCCTTATCAACTCAGACCATCGGGTCCCAGAGTCATTCCCGTGAATCGCTTCATCTTTAAGATGGCCTGGCGTGAAACCAGGGGAGCCTGGCGGCACTTTCTCTATTTCTTCGCCTGTATCGCGATTGGCGTCGGGGCCTTGGTCGGGGTGTCGCTGTTTAGCACGAATGTGGAGCGCGCCGTCACGAAAGAAGCGCGGGGATTGTTAGGCGGCGATCTCGAAATTCGTCTGACGCATCCCCTGAGTCTCGCAGGACAGGCGGTGCTGGACTCGCTGGACCAACGAGACATGGTCCTCACCCATGTGAGCGAACTCGTGGCCATGGCCGCGCATTCGACTCACGGGCCCCCTGCGACCCAATCGACCCAGATTATCGAACTCAAAGCGGTCGAATCGATGTATCCCCTGTACGGGGCGATTCGACTCGATCCAGCGCAATCGCTTGATGTCCTGCTCCACCCGGATGAGAAGCACTGTGGCGGGCATTCTTGTTTTGGCGCAGTGGTGCAGGAGTCGCTGTTGATTCGAATGGGCCTCTCGGTCGGAAATCCATTGAAGATCGGTCAAGCGATGTTTCTGATCACCGGCATCGTGCGGACCGAGCCGGATCGAATGGCGAATGCCTTCAGCTTGGGCCCACGGGTGATGATTGCGCAGGAGGGACTACGGGCGGCAGAACTGATCAAGCCTGGAAGCAGAGTGCGAGAACGGTACCTCTTGAAGACGCTCCCCGATATGCCGTTGGAGCCTCTGCTCTCTGAGCTGCGCAAACGGCTGGCGGCAGATTCCGCGCGAATATCCAGCTATCGCACAGCCCAATCACAATTGAGGCAATTTCTCGACCAACTCTCCCGTTATCTCGGGCTGATCGGCCTCACCGCGCTGTTCATCGGTGGACTGGGCGTCGGGACCTCGATTCACGCGTTCTTGCGGGACAAGATGCGGACGATCGCGATTTTAAAATCGGTCGGCGCAGATTCGGCCACTGTGGTTTCGACCTATGTGGTGCAAGCGATCTTCCTGGGGTCTGTCGGGAGCCTCGCTGGGATCTTGTTGGGGATTGCGCTCCAACGGGGGCTGCCTCCCCTTATGGCAGGTCTATTTGTGTCCGACCTCCTCGAACAATTAGGAGTCTCCACAGAATTGTCGTGGTCCTCGATCTGGCCCTTGTTCAAAGGGGCGACGCTGGGATTGTTGGCGACGCTGCTGTTTACCCTATGGCCCTTGTTGAAAATTCGAGACATTCACCCAGGTGCGATCTTCCGGCGCGACGCAGAACAGGAGACGGTCGAGCGTGGGACTTCTCCGTCACGATGGTGGGTGACATGGGGACTGACCGATCGATGGAATGTCGGCACGGCCGGAGGGATCATCCTCGGGCTCTGCGCACTCTCGGTGTGGCAAGCCGGTTCGTGGTCGATCGGTTTCCTGTTTCTCGGTGCGTTGTCCCTCGCCATCACGATCCTCTTTGTCTGTGCGCGGGTGTTCGTGCGTGGGCTGGTATGGGTGCCGATGCCTCGCCTCTTGAGCCTTCGCTATGCTCTGGGTAATGTCGTGCGGCCGGGAAGCCAGGCGACAGGGATCATGGTCGCCATCGGCATCGGCGTGATGGTGATTGTCACGGTGTCGCTGGTGGAACAGGCGTTGCTCCGTCAAGTACAGGAGAATCGGCCGGCCGATTCCCCGACCTTTTTCTTTATCGATATTCAGCCTGACCAAGCGAAGGAGTTCGTGTCGTTGGTTGATCGTCAGACTGCCCGGGCGCGTCCGGAACTCACGCCGCTGGTACGTTCGCGACTCCATGCGATCGATGGACATATCGTCAAGGCAGAAGAGGGAGTGGAGAAGGACGACAATCGCACGGAGGGGAAAGAGGCACGGGGAAAACAGTGGTATCTCACTCGGGAGTATGTGCTGACCTTTCTCGACCAGCTACCGAAAGACAATCAGCTGATCAAAGGAGAATGGTGGAAGCCTGAGCAGGTCTTCTCGACCCCCCAGGTTTCAGTGGAAGAAGAGGCTGCCACACATTTAGGCCTCGCGATCGGCTCGATCGTGGAGTTCGATATTCAGGGGGCTACGGTGTCGGCGGCAGTGAGCAGTATTCGCAAAGTCGAGTGGGGGAATTTCTCGACGAACTTCTACATGATCTTGTCCCCTGGCGCGATTGAAGGGGCGCCGTTTACCTATGTGGCGACGGTGCGGGTTTCGCCCCAGGAAGAGGTGCCGTTGCAGCAGGCGGTCGTCGCCTCATTTCCGAACGTCAGCGCGATCCATGTCGGCGACGTGCTTGATGGTTTCGCGAGGGTTCTTGATCGTCTCTCGCTGGCGATCAGGGCGGTGGCGTTATTTTGTGTTGCTGCCGGCGGGTTGGTCATGGCGGCGGCACTCGCAGCGACACGCTACCGGCGCCTCTATGAATCGGTCATTCTGAAGGCGCTCGGCGCGACCCGTGGGCTGATCGCACGCGCCTTTGCCATTGAGTATGTCCTGCTGGGCGCCGTCGCCGGGTTGATCGGACTGACCCTCGGGAGTGTCTTGTCATGGGCTGTGTTGCGGTATGTGTTCGATCTTCCCTGGAGCATACACCCACGGGTTCTTGGCATTGGTCTCCTGCTCACGATGGTGCTGACGTTGATTGTGGGTTTTGCGAGCACCTACCGGATTCTCGGGCAACGGCCGCTGGCCGTACTTCGTCATGAGTGAGGAGATGCCACCAGGCTGGTTGTTGAGAGGACCGAAGAGAGAGCCGACCATACAGATCCATAAAATCAAGCGGCAATTCCCTTCGAGAGTGTGGCACGCACGCATCAATTGGGAACGAGCTTAAACAGGCTGCCTCCTTGAGTGATAAGGTAGAGTTCGCCTGAGGCATCTTCTCCAAAGCTGGTGATGGAGCCGCCCGGCGGACTGAGTAACGGCCATTCAGTCTGTTCTGTGGCCTGCCCATTCTGATGGCGGAAACTCCTGACAAAGCCCGCGCAAAAATCTCCATAGAAATAGGTGCCTTGCAGCGCCGGTATTGCGGACCCTCTGTAGACATACCCGCCTATCACTGAACAAGCCCCGTCGTCATGAGGATAGTCGAGTACTGGCAAAGTCAGGTTGCCAGGATTGCAATTGGAGGAGGGATTGAAACAGAGAAGTCCTTCCATCAACCGCCAGCCATAATTGAGCGCTCGTCCTGCATTCGGGGCGAGCGAGACATTGATTTCTTCGCGGGCATTTTGTCCAACATCTCCGATGTACAGATCATTTGTCTGTCGATCGAACGAAAACCGCCACGGATTCCTTAAGCCCAGACTCCAGACCTGCTGCGCTCCACCTCCGAGGAAAAAGGGATTGCTGGCTATGCAGGGGGCCGCTGCGTCTGGATTGAGGCGAAGGAGCTTCCCCAGCAACGAAAATTGATTCTGTCCGTTGTTATTCGGATCGCCTCCGCTTCCTCCATCGCCGACCCCGGCATACAGACATCCGTCGGGCCCAAACGCCAGCATGCCGCCATTGTGATTCGCAAAGGTCGGGTGTGTCACCGGGAGAAGCACAGTGGCCGAGGAAGGATCGGCAAGGTTCACGTTCGCGACGCTTCTCAGGTAACGAGCGATGACAATATTACCGGAAGTGTCCGTGTAAAAGACGTAGAACTGACGATTGGTGTCATACTGGGGGTCGAACGTCAGCCCCAGAAGCCCCTCTTCTCCTCCTGCTGTCGAAATGAGGCCTCTTATATTGAGAAATGGCGTCACGAGCAACGAATTGGTTGTTAGATTGAATATTCTAATCAGGCCACCCTGCTCGACAATGAAAAGTCTGGTGCGGTCGTTGGGGGGAGCGGTCATGAAGACCGGAGCAGTTAGATTCGGTGTGATGGTTTGCAGTGTTGCACTGGTGGAGGTAGGAAGCTGAGAGTCCTGTTCACCGTCGTTTCCCGAACACCCCGTCAGATATCCTATCGTGACCACGACCAAACCAGCCATCAACAGGCGCCGAATCGGTACCATCAACCCCTCCGCATGATGCCGGGCTGTACCCCTCAGCCTACTATAGAGTGCGGAATTGCCTCAAGTCGCTCCTGTGCGCGGGTAGGTCGATGGGACAATCTAAAACGAGAGGGCTTGTCCGACTCATGCCCCGTCCAGTTCACTCCTGTTCACTGGCTCCTTCCTTGCCAATAACGGTTTATCGATATCTGTCCAGGTACATGCGCAAGGCGCGGCTGTCTCGTTCTCGGACCGTGACGGCGATACGCAATTGTTCGAGATACTGATCGAGCGTTTTCCCGCCGAGATCGATTTTGCGCGTTGTGAAAAAGTCCTGCACCTCTCGTTCGAGTTCAGGTGTGGCGAGGCTGACGATTCCACCGCACATGCGCCGCAACCCTTGTTTGGGGAACAATTGGTCCATCTTCTCCCAGTTCGTTTTCACAAAGGCCCAAGCTATTTCTCTGCCATAGACATTGCCCAGGATGGCGCTGACGAGAAACGGCGCGTCTTGTGTGCGGATTTCTCCGCTGATGGTGCGGGCGAGTGTGCGTTCGAGCAATGCCTTGGGCTGGAACGATGCGAGCGAGAAGAGGTAGCGCCGTTCTTCTTGCGGTGTGGCGGCGGTACGGAATCGTTCGTTAAATTCGTCGTACCTGGTTGCGTCGCCCGTATGCGCGAGGATCGCGACGAGCGAGGATACGACATCAGGGTCAACGGCTGTCGCGTCGTTGCGGTAGGCCCGGTACAGTTCGGCTGCGCGTTGTTGGATGGCCGGATCATTGCCGAGTTTACCCTGTGCGCCGATCAGTTCACCCCGCAGTTGTTTCGTCAGCTCGCTCTCGCCGCTTCGGGGGACCCAACCCAAGTTTGCAACGGCCGGACCGATCCGACCTCGTACGAACGCTTCGAGTGCCGGCCGATTCTCTACGGTGATGATGCGGTTCAGGAAGGAGAAGGAGTCGAGTAGCACAGCCCAGACGTTCTTGTCCCGTTCCGTAGTAAAGCGGGCTGTCAGGTCAAGATAATCCGTGAGGGGCATGTAGCCGGCGACGGTGGTGGCCCAGGCGTCGTTGATAAGGTTGAACCGCTCGGTGACTGCTAGTCGATCGATGCCGATGTTCAGGAGCCGATCGAGTAGGTCTGGTGCATAGCGCACCCGATAAAAGCCATGACCCCCCTCGTTGATCAGTACTGACTCCCAATCGTGGGGAAGCGGGACTGTCGTATCTTTCTCCGTCAGCAACATGTGTGAGGTGTTGGTCTTGCCTCCGGCGATGACTCGAATCTGGAGCGGAATCTGCCACCGCTGGTCTTGTGATGTGCCGGACTGCTCGTCGCTCAGGTAGCTGAACCGTTGTTGGTTGATTGTAAGTTCGGATGACGGACTGACAGTGATGGTCACGAGCGGGAACCCTGGTTGGAAAATCCATCCGTTCATGAGTTCAGGCACCGGCTGCTTGGCGATCTTCCCGAGCGAAACCCAGAGATCGTTCGTGTCGGCATTCCCATAGGCATGTGCGTGCAAGTAATTGCGGACCCCGTCGCGGAAGACCGTCGGTCCAATGTGCTGTTCTAACATCCGGAGCACCGATGCGCCCTTTTCATAGGTCAGGACGTCGAACATCGCGTCGGCGTCCTTGGGGGCTTGCACCGGATATTCGATCGGTCTTGTACTCCTCAGTCCGTCTACAGAAAAGGCCGCGGCGCGTGAGATACCGAAACTGTCCCATCGTTTCCATTCTGGTTTCCAGGCGTCGACGGCCAGCATTTCCATGAAGGTGGCGAAGGCTTCGTTCAGCCAGAGCCCGTTCCACCAGGACATGGTCACTAAATCGCCGAACCACATGTGCGCGTTTTCATGCGCGACCACATCGGCCACGCGCTCCAGTTCGCCGTGTGTGGCGCTCGGCTGATCGATCAACAAGGCCGTTTCACGATACGTAATGGCACCCAGGTTCTCCATGGCACCGGACGCAAAGTCAGGAATGGCAAGCAGGTCGAGTTTGTCGCCGGGGTAAGGGATTCCATAGTAACTCTCAAAAAAGGAGAGTGACGCCGCCGCAATGTCCTGGCCAAATCTGGCGAGATGTCCCTTCCCAGGGATGGCCCAGAGGCGAAGCGGGGTCTGGCCGATCATCACTGGTGTAGTCGGCTCGATCCGGCCTACGATGAACGCGACCAGGTAGGTGGACATCTTAATCGTATCGGCGAAGCGGACCATCTTCTTCCCGCCAGCAAGCGTTTCGGATGCGATCGTGCTGTTGGAGACTGCGGTTAAAGATGGATCGATGACCAGTGTCGTTGCAAAGACGGCTTTGAAGTCCGGTTCATCCCAGCAGGGAAAAGCCCGGCGGGCATCGGTGGCTTCAAACTGTGTTACGGCCATGTTGTGAGTCGCACCACGCTCGTCTTTGTAGGTACTGCGATAGAAACCGCGGAGTTTGTCGTTAAGCATGCCGCAGAATGTCATCGTCAGTTTCCAGGTGCCTGGCGAGAGAGGCGTGCTGAATGTGAGATGGCAACGTTGGAGTGATGTATCCAACACAATCGTGGCCTGTTTCGCCTGGCCTGAATGTCCCTCGATCTTTGCCGAGGTGATATCGAGATCAATGGCGTTGAGGACGATTTCAAAGGTTGGCTGATGGACCGTGAGGGTGATGGTTTCCTGTCCAGCAAAGCTTGAGGCAGGCAGGTCCGGTTCCAATCGTAGATCATAGCGAATCGGGACCACATCTCTCGGAAGCCTGTATGGATCGGCGGTGCCTGGAGAAGCGTCCTGGTTCATATCCTCACCTTTCGGTCGCTTGGTTGCCGCTTGCACGAAGGAACTGTTGAGGCACGAGCTGAGGAATGATGTAAGTGGAATGGCAAGGAGGAATAGGACATGCTTACCGAGGGTCTGTAGGGTCTGTCGCCTGCTGATCGGTTCAGTCATGTCCTCGTCGCAGGGTACGATTCGACTCCGTTGGCGGTGCCTACGATGAGCAGATCTGTTCGTCCGACAAAGAGACCGGTCTCGACGACTCCGGGAATCAGGTGCAAGGCGATCTCGAGTTCTCGCGGGTTGTCGATCCGTGAGAGATGCACGTCCAGAATCACATGGCCTGCTTCTGTGTTGAAGGGTGATCCGTTCCGCTCCCTGAGCACCACGCGGCTCTGCGTGAGGGCCGCAATTTCTCTGGCCGTACTGCCCCAGCCGAAGGGGATCACCTCGATGGGGAGCGGGAATGATCCCCCCAGTACGGGGACTCGTTTGGTATGGTCGACCAAGACGATGAACTGCTTGGCCGAAGCCGCGACAATCTTTTCCTTCAGGAGCGCGCCGCCGCCGCCCTTAATGAGATTGAAACCAGGATCGACCTGATCTGCCCCGTCAATCGCAACATCGATCACCCAGGCATTATTGGCATCGATGAGGATGATTCCTTGTTGCTTGGCGAGCATGGCCGATTCCTTCGACGTGGGCACTCCACGAAGCGTCATCCCCGCGCGGATTTTCTCCCCCAGCGCGAGGATCATGTGCTTGGCCGTTGAGCCGGTCCCGAGGCCAAGGACCATTCCATCACGGACGAATTCGACGGCGGTTAACGCCGCGGCTTTCTTCAGGCTGTCGAGGTCCTGGTTGCTCATCATGATGTGGGAGTATGGGAGAGGGCCGCGGCGACGGATGCCGCGCCGAGTAAGGCGGTCTGCTGATTCATGACCACTTTAACAGGGATCGAACTCATCAAGCGAGCATAGCGACCTTTGTTGGTGAAGGCCTTCATGAATGTTCCGTCTTTCAGTTTGGCCAGCAACTTCGGTGCGATGCCGCCACCCAGATACACGCCGTTCAGTGCCATCGCCTTCAGGGCAAGATTGCCGGCTTCGGCTCCATAGATGGAGGCAAACAGGTCGAGTGCTTGCTTGGCGATCTCTGCCTGTCCCTTGAGCCCCGCTTCTGCAATCACCGCAGCAGGGTCGTCGGCTTTGATCTGCTCCGAAAGCCACGTCGGCTCATTCTTCTTGCTATCGCGGACATAGTCGTAGATGGCATGCAGACCGGGGCCTGACAGCACACGTTCGTAACTCACGTGCAAGTAGTTACTGCGCAGATGGTGCAGCAGTTCAATTTCATTGTCATTGTTCGGTGCGAAGTCCGCATGCCCGCCTTCCGATGGCATAGGCTGATAGCGCGAGCCGTTCCAGAAGAGGATGGATTCGCCCAGTCCCGTTCCTGCTGCGATCAGGGCGAACGCTTGGTTGTATGGTGGTGGAGTTCCGGCGTTGAGGACTTCGACTTCGTCCGGTCGGAGCAACAGAATTCCGTGGGCCGTGGCTTCGAGATCGTTGATTAGCTTCACTCTCGCTATGTCGAACTGTTTCGCCAGCGTTGCGCCATCGACCACCCACGGGAGGTTGGTCGTCTGACAGCGGTTCTGAATGACGGGGCCGGCGATCCCGAAACAAGCTGCATCGATTTTCGGCGGTTTTTCTGCTGGGCACTCCGGTTCCGGCTCGGCAGCGTCGCTCTTCTCGGATGCGAATTCGTCGATGGGCGTCGGAGGCTCCGGCGGGACGAGAAATTCGGTGAGCATGTCCTCGAGCGAGGTGTAATCGGCACTTTGGAACGATTCTAATCGGACAGGATCTACGCGCTCCCTCTTCCAGTCGAACAGGGCCAAGTGAGTTTTCGTGCCCCCGATATCCCCGGCAACAATCATCTCGCCCTCAGCGCCCGTCCGCTATTGATGTATCGGAAGCTCGGCTGCCGCAGCTCGGTCGAGGAACCAGATAAGGCGGCCTTCCTCTGGCTCGACCAACGATGCCGGAAGCTGTCGTTCTGCCTCGGTCTTCGGATCGAGGATGGCTCTCACGACTCCCGCTTTGCCAGTTCCTATAGCCAGAAACAGTATCACACTCGCCCGGTTGATCACAGCTAGGGTCATGGTCAGTCTGTTGGGTGGATCTTTCGGAGACTGCGTTGCCGCAATCACGCGCCGGTGGTCTCGTAGGATTGGTGCTCCAGGAAACAGAGAGGCTGTATGCCCATCTTCGCCTAGCCCTAAGAGGATGAGGTCAAGGGATGGCTGGGCCGATGGTGCGGTTTTCGTCGCAAGACGCAACTGCTGCTCATACTCATGGGCCGCCGCCTGTGGGTCACGGGATTCCCCTGCCATACGATAGACCTGTGAGGGAGTAATTCTTAGAGGGGTGAACAGGGTTTTGTCGGCCAAGGCGTAGTTGCTTCTAGGATCATCCGGAGGGACGCAGCGTTCATCGCTGAAAAAGAAGGTGGTCCGGGACCAATCGAAGCGATCGACGAAGGCGGGAGAGGTCAGGGCTCGGTAGAGGGTTTCCGGCGTCTTGCCGCCGGAGAGGGCGATGAAGAATCGGCCGTTCGCGCGAACGGCCTCTTTGCCCACTTCCAGTACAAATTCAGCTGCTGCTTCAGCCGATGTTTGGCTGTCGCGGTGGATGCGAATGTCAGGCACGGCGGTCATCCTACTTCTTGCGGGCGTGCCCGCTCCTGCTGCGGCGCATGGTTGGGTGCCGAGCCGGCATGCGAGGAGCGAGGGACTTCGTCAGCGCCTGAATCGTCGCGACCGGGTTCTTGCCCAAGGGCAAGACGATGGTCTGTTGACCGTGAGCCTGGAGTGCCTGTATGTCGCCGGCTGCTTGGGCCTGCGCGAGCGTGCGAAACGTGAAAGGTTTTCCGGGAATGCTGAGATCGGGAATCATCTGATCGACGAACTGTAAGAATAGTCCGCTCTTTGGACCCCCTTTGTGGAGTTGGCCTGTCGAGTGGAGATAGCGCGGACCATAGCCGGCTGTCGTGGTCACATGGTGATGAGAAACGAGCGTTCTTCGTAGCGAGCGAATGGCCTGTTCCATCTTGGAGGATGGTGTCGTATAGACCAAGACGGCGACGAAGGCGCCGGGGCGATCCTGTCGCTTGAGTTGTGCCGCGGCTTGTGTCGCAGTCGCGGTGGTCTGTTTCGGTAATCGGCCAGTGGACTGAAAGGTTTCCAGTACGCGGGCGGTGTTGTCTTTGCTTTCCTGGACGTTCGGTTGATCGAACGGGTGAATCCCCAGGAGGTGGCCTGCCACGGCCGTGGCGACTTCCCATCGGAAAAATTCTCCTGCGAGATCGTAACGGTCTTGGAGCGTGAGCGTCAGGATTGGATGGCCTTGTCGCGTGAGTCCGGCGATCTGTCGGTCGAGCTGACTATTCTGATCTCCCTTCAACCGAAGATAGACAAAGAGCCGGTCCGTGCCATAGGCGGTCGGTGAGACAATCGGCTCATCCGCAACGGGGATGAGACCGGTTCCTTCCTTGCCGGTGCTTTCCGCGAGGAGCTGTTCCGCCCACAGACCAAATGTGGTGATTTGCGGTGATGCGATCAGGGTGATCCTGTTGCGTCCTGCTTGCGCCAGTGAGGCCATCGTTGCGCCAAGGTCGGCACCGGGGTTCTGTCCATGAGGGGGCTGGATTCGACAGGCCTCGGCCATGACTGTGGCATGTGTGAGCAATCGTGCGACATCAATCCCCATCAGGGCGGCAGGGACTAATCCAAAATAGGAGAGGACTGAGTATCGTCCACCGATGTCGGGTGGGTTCGTAAAGATGCGCCAGAACTGATGCTCTGCCGCCAGTTTCTCTAACCCGGTGCCGGGATCGGTAATGGCAAGGAACTGTTCGCCTCCTTGGTGGCCCGGGGTTTGGTGAACGCGTTCCCAAAAGTGGGCGAAGAGGGACATGACTTCGATGGTTCCGCCGGATTTGCTGGCGAGGATGAACAGGCTTCGAGTCGGGTCGATCGACTGCGTGACCTGTCGAACCCAGCCTGGAACGGTGGAATCGAGGACCCATAAGCGGGGGAACCCGTGGGATGACCCAAATGATGCGCGCAGCACTTCCGGTCCCAAGCTGCTGCCACCCATCCCGAGCAGGACCACGTCGCGGATGCCGCGCTTTTTGGCCGAAGTGGCGAAGGTCCGCAACTCCTCGGTCCGATCTTTCATGTACTCGATGATGGTCAGCCAGCCGAGGCGATTGACGATGTCGGTGGGATCTTGCTTCCAGAGTCGATGGTCGCGGGCCCATAGTCGCTCGACCGCATGGGATGCGGAGAGCCGTGCACTTGCCGCAGCGACCAGGGATTGAAGTTCCGAGGGAAGTGATCGATCAGTCTCAAGCGTCATGGAAAGCCTTTTAAGTATTGTAGATATCGGATGAGAAAAACACAAATTGGAGGTCGCACCTATGGTGTCGTGGTTCGACGGATGAGAAGAGGAATTTAGATTAGTTGTTTGACGAGGGTCTTAAAATGGACTTGGAGCGTATTGAGCAGGGCTGGATCGATGGCGGTGGGTGGAATGGTTGACGCATCAGAGACCGGAATGCCGCTGCTATGCACGAAGTCAGCTTTCTTCCCTCTGATCATCGAGCGTCGCTAAAATCAGAGCCACAGAGTTCTTTTCGTGTAGCGCGCCCACGATGGTGACCGGCGTCCCCTTCGCGACTCGGTCATAAAGATTGGCCAATTGCTGATTGTCGAGCATGACGCACCCCAACGTTTGAGCCATCAGTTTGTTCTCAACCCCGTGAATTTCGATTTGTCCCCGGATAGCTCGCGATGCCGGGATCTGTCCCGTCTTCCGGCCGAGCTGGTAGCGTCGTCGATCATCTTCGTTGGGATAGTCGAGGACCAAGGCTCGGTAAAACTGAGTCTTCCCCTGCCCGACTTTGCTGTTGATCCGATATCGGCCTTCCGGGGTGGCGCCGTCTTCATGGTATTGCTTCTCTCGAATACCATTGAACCCGAGCTGGACGGGGTACGACAATACTGGTTGCCCGTTTCTGTAGAGGGTCAACACTCGATCCGCCTTGTTGATAACAATCGCCGAGGTACGGTGAACGCGTGACCAGGTGATTGTGCCCTTGGCCATCTGTTGCCACCGGCTGATTCGAACTCGATCGGCGTACCGCCCCAATTCGCTGCTCAGCACGGCCGCTTGCGTCGCCAGATTCTGCGCAGCCAGGTCAGACGCGCTGAGAGACCGATCGTACCGACCCTGTTCATAGAACTCATGGGCTTGCTTCATAAGTAGTTCGATTTCATCGGGTTTCTGTACCAACACGAGCCGACTATCGATGGCACTGCCTTGCAGGGACATCATCCGGAATCGATCCTCAACCCGGGCGATCTTGTTTTCGGCTGAGCGGCGGAGCGATTCACGTTCCTTCGTGAGACGGGCTACCGTGCGGGATCCTTCCTCTTGCAGCTGGCGAAGAGCGGCTTCCAGGTCGTTGGGCTCCCACGGCCAACGGATCAGATCTTCGTCGGCCTGGACACGAGCTTTTAGGACCATCCATTGTTGTGCGAACTGGGTATAGTCGGTGGGCGAGAATTCAGCCGCCCGTAATTCCGTCAAGTCTCGATCGATGTTTTCAACCGCTTCGATCGCGTCTTGAGGCACGGCCTCCACGCAGCCAGAGAGGGAACCGACTAGCACCATGGCCCCCCATCCCAAGAACGCCCATATTACTCGTGGACAATGACTGGACATACAGCAAGTCTACCTTACTTCTTCTTCGTCACAGAGGGTTTTCTCTTGTCGATCTCAGCAAGGGCTGTCTCGATTTCGCGAGAAGCGGCCTGACTCCTTACGTGAATGGTTTTCGTCTTAGTTTGTGCGGTCGGAGAGTCTGCTGTGTCAATTGCCATCCGTGGTGCTCTCCCACACAAGATGTCGAAAATGCAAGCTAATAATGCGCAAGGGTAATGCCAGGAACGACCTAGCAAGGGCTAGGTGGAATCTGAGCGGTTGCAACAATTTAGCAGTATGAAATATTGAACGGCTCAGGGGATTCTGGGGCAATCTAGTCTGTCAGAGACAAATGTGCCTCAATACGGAAAAGATATCAATGGGTTAGGACAGCTGTCCTTTAGGGACTTTAGCGGGTCGTAGGGAAACGATGCTGGCCTTCCTGAAACCCAACGGTCCGCATGTCTGAGATAAGCCCGGTCTGTCTGGTGCAACCAAATAAACAAGACAAACCAAACAAACCAATTAAACGAGACAGACCAGACAGACCGAACAGACTAAATGAACAAGACAGGTCGGCGGAATTTTAAGCATTCTATTTAGAGAGGAGGTACCTCATAACGCCCTTTGGCAAGTTGACCGTTCCTGGATGGACACCACGTAGTTTGACAGGGTACCACCCCGTCCCTATAATGACTCTGTTATCCATGAATGTTCTTAGGCAAGGAGTGATTGCATGTCGTTTACATTTCAGCAGCCATCAAACCTCAAGAAAAAACGTGAACATGGGTTCCGAAAGCGGATGAGTACGAAGAATGGCCGGAAGGTCTTGGCTCGTCGTCGCGCAAAGGGGCGGGCCCGCTTAACCGTATAGGTCGAGCGACGCTGACCAAGGCTGCGCGAAGGAATCTTTGCCCGCCGTTATGTGCCCCAGACAAGGTAGCTCCCAACACAGGATGACGGTATCTGGTCAGGACCAAGTCCGGAGATCTGGGCTTGAAGGGGATGTCCTGTGTAAGCTGGCCCTCTTCTATAATGATGACGATGTCAAAGGGTGGGGGTGACCGGGATCTGTTTCTGAGACGCAGCTGCGACATCGAGTATGCCAAGGAGCACGGCAGTCGCATCTCGACCGCCCTGTTTAATGTGGTGATTTGCCGGACTGACGTGAGCGACAGCCGGGTCGGTATTGTGGTGGGGAAGCGATTTGGGGGAGCCGTCAGCCGAAATCGGGTAAAGCGCCTGTTTCGGGAGCTTACGCGGCAACTGCGCGGTCAATTGCTCCCTGGACTGACCCTTGTGGTCTTCCCCAAACGGGACTCGATTGTGCAACCCTTTGCCGTTTTGAAAGAGGTGTGGTTGTCGGCGCTCCAGCGTCAACGGCTGCTTCGTATTCATGAGGACTAGCATGCGCCATTGGTGTCTGACTCTGCTTGCCGGTTACCCTATTGAATCTCGGCTTTCCTAGGAGCCTGTCCTCCTGAGCCGACCTGCTCTGGCTATGAGCGGGCCGCGATCAGCCGGTATGGGGTGGTGCGTGGACGCAAGCTTGTGATCTGCAGTCTGCTGGTCTATTACCCAATTGATCCTGGAGGAATGGATCCTGTGAAGTAGTAGGGTCACAATTTTTCACATCGAGGCAGCGGCATATTTATTATGGACAAACGCATTGTCATCTTTCTCGTTCTGTCGTTAGCGATCATTCTGGGATTTGACTTCCTCCTCAAGCAGATGGGGTGGCTCCCTCAGCCGCCTCCTGCTCAGGACGTCGCTGTCCCGGGTCCCTCCTCCGCGGAGCGAGAGCCAACTCCCGCCCCCGTAACAGGCAAGGGCAGCAGTTCGACCGGTCTGAGCGTCCCAACACAATCGGGTCATAAGTCCAGCGCTCCCTTATCGGATATTTCACCACCGGCATCGGAACAAACGGTGACGATTGAAACGGATCTAGTTCGGGTCGGACTGTCGAATCGTGGTGGGGTGATTCGAAGTTGGGAGCTGAAGCGATACCATACGGCGTTCCCAGAAAAGAAGCCGGTGCAACTCGTTTATCAAGAGGGGAAGTTCAGAGGCCCACTCTCGATTACGGTGGCGAATGCCGACATCGACAAAACGATTCGAGAAGGCCTCTATAATATTGAGAAAGATTTCACGAGTCTCGATGCCGCTCATCCTGTCGGACATGTCACGATGCAGTTCCACGATCCAGTCACCCATCTCGGCGTGGAGAAACGGCTGACCTTTCATCACGATAGTTATGTAGTGGATGTATCGATCGCCACGGAGGGGGTGACCGAGCCCTATTATGATGTCGGGTTGGGGACTAACTTCGGAATCGTGGAATGGGGTAGTGGGTTCATCGGTGTGATCGGATCTGCCTGGCGGGTAGACGAGAAGATAGAAAAAGAGACGCCAGAAAAGGAGCTTGAGCGGAAGGGGGCGGTTCAGTGGGTCGCATTGCACGACAAGTATTTTCTATCGGTATTGATGCCGAAGCAGGGTGCGGCCGCGCTGGCCAAAAACGAAGGCGAGAAGATCGTGTCGGCTGGGGTGCGGATGGCCGCGTCCGGAGCCGAGTCATCGGTTGCTCTTCAGCTGTATGCAGGTCCAAAGGAATTCGACTCGCTCCGCTCGTTGAACATGGGCCTGGAAGAAATGATCGATTTCGGATTCTTCATCTTCGGCAGTTGGACTGTTGTGAAGTCGGTCGCCAAGCCGATCTTTTATGTGCTGCGATTCATCCATGGCTATGTCTATAACTATGGGGTAACCATCATCCTGTTGACGATGGCGATCAAGCTGTTATTTGTGCCGTTGCAATACAAGAGCTACAAGTCGATGAAAATGATGCGGCTGATTCAACCCAAGATTGCTGCAGTCCAGGAGAAATACAAGGGTGACCGCGACCGTCTGAACAAGGAGTTAATGAAGCTGTACAAGGATCAGAAAGTGAATCCGCTGGGCGGCTTTCTCCCGATGTTCCTGCAGATGCCGGTCTTCGTGGCCCTGTTCAATATCCTCTACACGACGATTGATTTGCGCCAGGCTCCTTTCATGCTCTGGATTACCGATTTGTCGGTGCAGGATCCCTACTATGTGTTGCCGGTTATCATGGGGGTGACGATGTTTATCCAACAGAAAATCACGCCCACCACGATGGATCCGACACAGGCGAAGATCATGTTGGTGCTCCCGGTGGGCATGACCTTCCTGTTCGTAAATTTTCCTGCGGGCCTAGTGTTGTATTGGGTGACGAACAATACCCTGACCATCTCTCAACAATTTATCACAGATCGTTTTGTGTTTCGCAACAAGGCACTCGTCTCGGGAGGGGCCGAGCAGAGCGGCAGCACGAACGCATAGGCGCATTTCAGCTGGACTATCTTGTTTATCTGATCTGTTTCGTCCCGCCCCTCTCGGGCGACGATTCAAGGCAGACAGATTTTCACTGAACTGCCCGTCTGGAACAACAGGAGAACGCGACGCAGCATGCTCAAAAGGCCTGACTTCTCACCCGCCCAATCCTGGCGCGCCAAGACGCGCGGTTCCGCGGGCAAGGCCGCAGCGAGCGAACAGGCGAGGAGGTACGTACCGCACTTCGTGTGGGCCGTTCGCCCCTAGAATGAATCTTGACGAACGGATAAGCCCCTCCAGTACTTCCGACCTCCGAAACGCTCTCTTCAGCATTGATCTTCTGAGGGATACGAGAACGAATCATGGGAAAAGGCGCGTCTCGGCGCGCCGGGGTCGGGAGGGTGAGAAGAGTGACTTTTTCAGCATCCTGCCAGTGAAAGAGGCATCATGCATGGCGGACTCGAAGACACGATCTGTGCCATTGCCACTCCCATAGGGGAAGCCGGCATTGGGATCGTTCGTCTGAGTGGCCCTCAGGCGCTTGTTGTCGCTTCCCATGTTGTTCGGCTGCGGTCAGGTGCGCACCTCTCATCGGTTCCCTCTCATACATTGCATCTTGCCGATCTTGTGATTCCCACATCGGACAAGCAGGAAGAGGCGAGAGTCGTACATAAACTCCCGCCTGTATCGGGCCTGCTCGACGAGGCGCTGGTGGTCTATATGAAGGCTCCGCGGTCATTTACGGCAGAGGATGTGGTCGAAATTCAGTCTCATGGCGGGGCGTTGGTACTCGAAATGGTCTGCAAGGTTTGTATTGAATCCGGTGCAAGGATGGCGGAGCCGGGAGAGTTTACGAAACGCGCCTTCCTCAACGGACGGTTAGATCTCTCCCAGGCGGAAGCGGTACTCGATACAATCAGGGCCACATCATCCGCGGGATTGAATGTCGCTCAACGCCAGCTACGAGGTGATCTCGCTCGTGAGGTGGAACAGGCTAGGACCTCTCTCCTGATGGTGTTGGCCCATGTGGAGGCGGGGATCGACTTTGTGGACGAAGATATTTCCTTTCTTCATCGCGATGAACTGGTGCGTATCGTGAAGGAGGCATGCGCGGTGGTTCGGAAACTGGAAGCGACTGCACAGGATGGACGGATCTTGCGGGAAGGGGCGCGTGTCGTCATCCTTGGCCGCGCAAATGTCGGCAAGTCCAGCTTGTTGAACCGTTTCCTGAGGGAGGAACGGGCCATTGTGACGGCCATTCCTGGGACGACGAGGGATGTGATTGAGGAATCCATCGATCTTGACGGGGTGAGAATTCGTTTGGTTGATACGGCAGGAGTGCGGGAAACGGAAGATATCGCCGAGCAGGAAGGGATCAAACGGACGCGTGCCGCACAGGACGAGGCGGACCTCTTGTTAGTGGTAGTGGATGGGAGTGTGCCCCTTACGAGCGATGATCGGGAACTCTTGAGTGCGGTCAGAGATCGCAAGCACGTGGTGCTGCTGAATAAGGCGGATCTTGCCGATATGGCGGAAACGGATGCCGCGCTTGCGGGGCATCTGCTGTATGTTATTTCGGCGAAGACAGGTTTGGGGGTTGAGGTGGTGAAATCGGCTCTTCGCGCTCAGCTGGTGTCCGGGGGTTTTGAGGCAACTGAGGGAGTCATGGTAACGAACGTGCGACATCGGGACGCATTGCGCCGGGCTGGTGAATCCTTGGGCCAGGCTCTTGAATCCGTGCAGTGCGGGATGGCTGGGGAGCTTGTTTCAATCGATGTACGCGCCGCAGCCGACGCGCTCGGAGAAATTACAGGTGCCATTACGACGGACGAAATTCTTGGTCGGATCTTTTCAGAATTCTGTATCGGCAAATAGAAACGGTTGAACATGGAACAGGCGATTGACGTCATTGTAGTGGGTGGAGGCCATGCCGGCTGTGAAGCCGCATTGGCCGCGGCGCGCATGGGTGCGCGAACCTTGCTGCTCACAATGGATCGCGACCGCATCGCGCAGATGTCGTGCAACCCGGCGATCGGGGGAATCGCCAAGGGACATCTGGTAAAGGAAATCGATGCGCTGGGTGGAGAGATGGCGCGGAACACTGATCAAGCCGGCATCCAGTTCCGCTTCATCAATACGAGTAAAGGCCCGGCGGTGCGAGCCCTCCGCGCCCAATGCGACAAGAAGTTGTATCGAGACGCCATGCAACGAACGTTGGGCCGGCAGGCAGGGCTGACGATCGGCGAAGGGACGGTCGATCGTTTGTTGACGCATGCCGGTGCGATCACAGGTGTGGTGACGGATCGCGGCGATCACATCCAGGCGAAGGCCGTTATTCTGACATCAGGTACATTTCTTAAGGGGCTTATCCATATCGGCTTGAATCATTTTCCTGCGGGACGAGCTGGAGAGGCGTCCGCCGAGCACCTGTCTGATTGTATGCGCGACCTGGGATTCGAAGTGGGCCGGCTCAAAACCGGCACGCCTCCTCGCTTAGATGGGGCGACCATCGACTTTTCCGTGATGGTGCCGCAGCCGGGCGATGATCCGCCGCCACCATTTTCGTATCGGACCGACCGGATTGAAAACCGTCAGCTCCCTTGTCACATGACCCACACCAATCGTGCAACGCATGAATTAATCCAGCGCAATCTGGACCGGTCACCGCTCTACAGCGGCATCATTGAGTCGGTGGGACCGCGGTACTGTCCGTCGATCGAGGATAAAGTCGTACGCTTCGCCGACAAAGAACGGCACCAGATTTTTATCGAGCCGGACGGGTTGGATACCCGTGAATTTTATCCCAATGGGATCTCCACCAGCCTACCGGTTGATGTGCAGGCCGCTATTCTGAAGACGATTCCCGGGTTAGAGCAAGCTGCCATGCTCAAGCCAGGGTATGCGATCGAGTACGACTACTTTCCTCCACGACAATTGAATCCCACTCTGGAGACAAAGCTTCTGGCCGGTCTATACCACGCGGGACAGATCAATGGGACATCTGGATATGAGGAGGCAGCGGCTCAGGGTCTGATGGCTGGGATCAACGCAGTCCTGAGATTCCGAGGTGAGTTACCATTAGTGCTCGACCGGTCGCAGGCCTATATTGGTGTGTTAATTGACGATCTCATAACGAAGGACGCACGTGAACCCTATCGCATGTTTACATCACGGGCAGAATATCGCCTATTGCTGCGCCATGGAAATGCTGATCTTCGATTAACTGATACCGGACGGCAGGCTGGGTTGATTTGCGACGAAGTCTATGCAAGGTTTCAGTTAAAACAGCAAGCAATTGAATCTGAGCTCGTGCGCCTCGAAGAGCTTCGACCAAGACTCACGGAAGCTGTTCGTGAACGCCTAGCTAAGGTTCAGATTGAGGAAATATCCGGGCCCTGCTCAGCAGCTCAACTGTTACGGCGCCAGGGAGCGAGCTATAAGCTTTTATTAGAGGCGCTTGAGGTTGATGCAGTACAAGACATTGAAACTGCTCATGAAATTGAATTACAAATCAAATATTCAGGTTACATCAAGCGCCAACTTCAACAGATTGGTCGATTCAAAAATCTCGAAACTAAGCCCATTCCGCTAGACTTCAATTACGATGGGACTCCTGGTTTTTCGCGAGAGGTCCGTGAAAAGCTAAAAAAAATTCGCCCTGCATCTATTGGTCAGGCATCGAGAATTTCAGGAGTCACGCCAGCAGCAATTTCTCTTCTCCTTGTGGCGCTCCAAAAATACAAGGGCGAATCCCGTCCACATAGTCTCCTACAAGTATCATTCTAGGCGAAAAAAAGAGAGATTTTAACTGTCCATTCTGGAATGTCTTGACCTCATATGCTGATTCACGTAATTGTTCCACGTGGAACATAACCCAGAATTGTTTGAATTCACGATTAGTTCCGTAAGGGAACTAGGGCTGACTATCAATGATAGCCAGGCTGAGCAGTTCGTGCGGTATCTCGCTCACTTGATTGAGTGGAATAAGACGATCAATCTCACAGCGATCATCGATCCTAGGGAAATCATCATCAAGCACTTTGTTGACTCACTCACTGCGCTTGTCGCGACAAGTTTCCCACAAAATGGCTTGGTACTCGATATCGGGGCTGGAGGAGGCTTCCCTGGTATACCTCTTAAAATCATGAAATCTGACTTACGGTTGGTCCTGATAGAGCCAGTTCGAAAAAAATGTTCATTTCTCAACTCATTGATCGGCCTGTTAAGGATTCAGGATGTGTCTACGTTTGATGGCACCATCGATCAATATGCCAAGAGGCCGATCCGACATGCGATTGATATGGTTGTGGTAAGGGCGTTGAAGTATGAAGAAATAAGGAGTCACATTCCTGCGTTGCTGACTTCAAAAGGGAAAATCGTCTTGTATCGAACAGGGGCCATCAAGAAACAGGAAATCGGAGAAGAGTTTCATCTTGTGAGCGAAACAGCATTTATTCTCCCTCAAGGATCTGGCAAGAGAGTTGTTACAGTGATAGAGAGAATAAATTAGTAATATAGACAATTACATATGTGAATGTTCCACGTGGAACATTATTGATGAATAGGTGAAGGAGTGATTGGTTCAACATAAAATATGGCAAAGATTGTAGCAATCGCAAATCAGAAAGGTGGCGTAGGAAAGACCACAACGGCCGTGAATCTTGCCGCTGGTGTCGCGCTCTTGGGTAAGCGTGTTTTGCTTGTGGACATGGATCCACAAGGGAACGCCACAAACGGACTGGGGGTTGACCCCCGTTCCTTACAGACTACTGTGTACAACTGTTTAATTAATTATGTGAAATTTCATGATGCTGTGCAAGTCACAGAAGTGAACGGTTTGTCACTTTTGCCGGCAAATGCTGACTTGTCTGGGGCTGAAATAGAACTAGTGAATATTGAAGAGCGGGAAAAATTGCTTCGGCATTTCTTGCGAGATGTTGATCAGTTATTCGACGTTATCTTTCTCGATTGTCCTCCTACATTGGGGATTCTGACGGTGAACGCACTCGTCGCAGCTCGCAGCATTTTAGTTCCGGTTCAATGTGAGTACTATGCCATGGAAGGGTTAAGTCGCTTGGTTGGAAACATTGATCGAGTTCGTCAGTCCTTTAACCCGGAGCTCCAGTTGGAAGGGATCGTCTTGACAATGTTTGATGCGAGGAATACGTTGGCGCGTCAGGTCGTTGGGCAAGTTCGCGAGTATTTCAAAGAGGTCGTCTTCAGCACGATGATTCCCCGCAATGTGACACTCGCCGAGGCCCCAAGTTTTGGACGTCCAGCCATGTTATATAACGTCGCATCGGCAGGATCTCAAGCCTATTTGTCCTTAGCCAAGGAGTTTATGAGTCATGGAGAAAAAAGCGCTCGGTAGAGGACTCGACGCACTGCTACCCGCCACCAAACCCGCACCGATGCCGGAATTGCCGGAGGTTCAACATCTGCGTGTCGATGCGGTCGTGCCGAATCGGTATCAGCCGAGACAAACCTTTTCTCCTCAGGAACTAGCAGAACTCACGGCTTCATTGAAGCAAAGTGGAATGCTGCAACCAATTTTAGTGCGCCGGAAGGGTGACGGAATGTATGAACTCATTTCCGGTGAACGGCGGTGGCGCGCGGCGAAAGAAGCAGGGTTGGAAACGATTCAAGCCGTGATTCGCAATTGCGGAGATGAAGAATCTGTCGTCCTGGCATTGATAGAAAACCTTCAGCGAACAGATCTTAATCCCATGGAAATGGCCAGAGCCTACCATCGGATGATGAACGAATTTGGACTGACTCAGGACATAATTGCGCAACGAATCAGTTGTGAGCGATCATCGATCGCCAATGTCGTGCGTCTTATGAATCTTCCTTCAGAGATCCAGCAGCTGATTGAAACGAATCAGCTCTCCATGGGACATGCCAAAGTGATTCTCGGTCTTCCTGGCCAGAATGAACAGCTTAGAGTCTCCCAGCTCGTGGTTTCCAAGGCCTTATCGGTGAGAGAGACTGAAAAACTCATAGCATCCTCAACAGTTGCAAAGAAGCGAGGGACAAAGGAATTACAGAGAACGTCCTGGTCTGATGTTGAAGAGCGGTTGCAAAAACGATTAGGCACCAAAGTCATAATCCAAAAAGGGAGACGTGGCGGGAAAATCGTTATTCACTACTTCTCTCCTCCTGAACTCGACGGGATTCTTGAGAAACTTCTGAATTAATCCACACCGCATTCTCGTTTCGTAGAAGTCATGAGAGGTAGAGGCATACTTGTTGCTTCTACGTATTCGTGACCCTATCTATTCTTATCGACTATTCCCCATAACAGCATCACAACTGCGTTGGAATAGTGGAGTCGCCAACTTCTGGAGACGCGTTCATGTGGGGGCAGGAAAAAAAGGAAATGACGAGCTCACGCGAGCAGGAAGGCGAAGAGGTTATTATGGTTGCTGCCAACTCACCAATTGCCGAGGGGACTGGGGACATTAATGCCTTTGTGGGAAAGGGTGTTGAGTTCAAGGGCACTATCACTTATAGCGGCACGATTAGAATAGACGGGTATCTCGACGGAGAAATTCACACTGATGGCGTGGTGCTGATCGGTGAAGAGGCCGTCATCCAGGCAAAAATCACCGCCGGAACGGTTGTGTGTAAAGGAAAGGTCACCGGGGATATCGTTGCGCAGGAGTGCGTCAAGCTCCGGGCTCCGGCCGTAATAAATGGGAGTGTCACGGCGCCGGTCGTTTCTATGGAAGACGGTGTGCTATTCAACGGTGCCCTCGAAATGGCTAACGGCGTGCGCGATGTCCCTCGGGACGCCTCTCTGCATCCCGTCGGAATGATCATGCCCCCTGTCATGAAGCGAGTCAATGGATAGGGGGGTATCAATATTTAGGTAATTATATTCCACATTCTTTGTATGGTGATGGGCCATGCATGTGTGGGAAAAGTCTTATAGGAGGCGATCATGTGGGCAATAAAAGAACGGGGTCAGCAAGGTGAACAGGATAGTGAGAATATTACGCTTCTGGGGAAAAGCACAGACTTCAAGGGCATTGTGAGTTTTGATGGCACCGTGCGGATTGATGGGCGCGTCGAAGGCGAGGTTCATACAACCGGAACGTTAATCGTCGGAGAGCATGCCGTGATCCAGGGCATCATATCAGCTGGGGTGCTCATGAATAGCGGCAAAATCAACGGCACCATCACTGCCATTGAAAAGATTCACATCCTTAAGCCCGGTGTTCTTGTTGGCGATATCCGGACCCCAGTCATTGCAATCGAAGAAGGTTCTCATTTCCACGGCATGTGTGACATGGGTGCACATCATTGGAGCAACGAACACGCCCTATCGGTCGACGTGCCGCACGGCCTTGTTGCAGCCGCTCATTAGCAACAGGGAGCAGCCCTCTAGCCCTTTTCCTATCTCCTCAGTACAATAGCGACCATATGGCTCGCCCTACAGTTCTTCTTGGCATGAGCGGTGGAGTGGACAGTTCTGTCGCCGCAGCGCTTCTGGTTCGCCAGGGCTACGACGTACATGGCGTCACTCTTCAGGTTTGGGAACACGAAGACGAAACAGTCGCGGCCTCCAAGCGCTGGGAGGAACGTGGGTGCTGCAAGGTCGGCGTTGCCCGGTATGTCGCGCAGACATTGAAGATCCCGCATGAGGTGGTCGACACCCGAGAAACCTTTCGTACCGGCGTTATCGATGACTTTGTTGCCGGCTATCTCGATGGCACAACGCCCAATCCCTGTGTCCGGTGCAATGAGCGTGTCAAACTGCGGGGTCTCATCGAGCTTGCGAACGCACGCGGGATCAATTTTGTGGCCACGGGCCACTATGTTCGCATTGGCGAATTCGAGGGGCTATCGACTCTTCAGCGAGCAGCCGATCCCAAGAAAGATCAAAGCTATTTCCTCTATCGTCTTCGTCAGTCATGGCTTGCTCGCCTTCTCTTTCCTGTGGGGGGCATGCAGAAGTCAGAGGTATGGAAGGAAGCAGAGCTCTTGGGCCTTCCCGCAGATGAAATGAAGGAAAGCCAGGAAATCTGCTTCGTGAGCCACGGCGACTATCGAACCTTCATCGAGAAGGAAGCGCCTACCGCCAAGAATCCAGGGGCCTTTGTGGACGATGAAGGCCGATATTTAGGCGACCATGAGGGAATCGCTTTCTATACGCCAGGCCAACGACGAGGTCTCGGTATTGCGGCCGGCCGCAGACTCTACGTGCAGCAAGTACAGCCCGCTACCAACACCGTAGTCCTCGGAGCAGAAGAGTCCCTGCGTCGCAGTCAGTGTGACGTCGCAGATCTGAATCTCTTCGACCCCTCACTTCTCAGTGTAACAACAGAGGTCGAGGTCAAGGTCCGGTATGCTACGTCTGTCATGTCTGCGACCGTCCAGCCTCTTTCATCTGGCACCCTTCGCATTCTCTTCCATGAGCCACAACGCGCTTTGAGCCCAGGACAGTCCGCGGTCTTCTATCGAAACGATCACGTGCTCGGCGGCGGCATCATCCAATCACTCTAGCAGGATGCTGAAAAAGGGGGCGGGATGGCTGGGACGATCCCCTTGCTCGCGCAACGCGCGGCCTCAGAAGGATGCAAGGGAGCAGGCAGACCGTTCTTCTTGCTCGCAGAGCCCCCACGATAAAGCGGTGGTCGCTCGATGCGCGCAGTAAAGAACAATCTGCCTACTCCCTCTGGGGAAGTTGGGGAATCAGAAGGCCCTCGCCCGGGCTAATGGCACGTCTCGGTGTGCCAGTGGGTGGGCGGATGAGAAAGTCGCGCGCAGTTGGGATCATCCCAGCCACCCCTTATGAAGTGACAGCTCGCTGCGGCCTTGCTGGACGAACTTTTTGAGCATCCTGCAGAGTTGCGTTCTGTTGTCCCGTATATGAGGACAATTGGACTTCCAGCGGACCGGCATTGTTTTTCCGCAGCCTGCTAACATCCTCATGGTCCGTGCCATCGTATTGACAGCTCTCATCCGCCAATGCTAACTTGGCGCGCCGCTTTTCGTGCGAGAGCACGAGGGTTTCCCCTTTTGTCAAAAATAAGAGCGAACGGATCCGTATAGTGATTAAGACAGCAGTGGCGCGACGTTATGCACAGGCGCTCTTTGAGCTACTCGATGCATCCACCATTGAATCAACCCGTGCGGCCTTAACAGGGTTGGGTCAAGCGTTCAAGGATTCGGCCGCATTGCGCCATGTCGTGGCCTCGCCTTCCTATGGCGCCGAAGTCAAAATTGCCGTCCTCGCAGAACTCGGTTCGCGCCTGGGGTGTCCTCCCGTCGGAAGAACCTTTCTCGCACAGTTGGTCAAGAAGAATCGCGTCGGCTTTCTTCCTGAAATCGCCGAGGCCTTCGCGAAGCTTGCCGATGCATCGAAAGGCACCCAGCAGATCATTGTGTCCTCCGCTTCAGCTATCCCTCCAACCGAACAAAAGCATATCAGCACGCGCTTGCGCGAAATGCTCAAGCGTCAGATTGACGTGACCTTTCACACGGACGCCCGCCATCTCGCCGGCTTGCAGATCCGTCTCGGCAGCACGGTGGTCGATAGCACCGTCCGTGGGCGATTACAAGCGATGCAGAGACTGTTGACTAAGGAGTAGCTATGCAGATCAAGGCAGAAGAAATTAGTTCTATCATTAAGGAAAAGATCAAAGGCTTCGATAAACAGGTCGATGTCAAGGAGACCGGCTCAGTCATCCAGGTCGGAGACGGGATTGCCAAGATCTATGGTCTCGACGGCGCCATGGCCGGCGAAATGCTTGAATTCCCCGGCGGCCTCTACGGGATTACGCTGAATCTTGAAGAAGACAACGTCGGCGCCGTGCTCATGGGCGATGACGTTGGAGTCAAGGAAGGCGATCCAGTCAAGCGCACGGGACGTATTGCGGAGATTCCAGTCGGCGAAGCCTTGATCGGTCGTGTGGTGAACGCGATCGGCCAGCCTATCGATGGAAAGGGCGCAATCAAATCGTCGCTCTCGTCCCGTATTGAAGTCGTTGCCCCCGGCGTCAATACACGACAGTCGGTGCGCGAACCCTTGCAAACGGGTATTAAGGCAATCGACGCCATGATCCCCATCGGCCGCGGGCAGCGTGAGTTGATCATCGGTGACCGGCAGACCGGCAAGACTGCCATTGCCGTCGATACGATTATCAATCAAAAGGGCCTCGACGTCTTTTGCATCTATGTCGCCATAGGCCAGAAACGTTCAACCGTGGCGCGAGTCGTTAAGACGCTTGAGGAGAACCACGCGATGGATTACAGCATCGTGGTGGCGGCCACCGCGAGCGATGCGGCGCCCATGCAGTATCTTGCACCCTTCTCCGGGGCAGCCATCGGCGAATACTTCCGGGATAACGGCAAACATGCGTTGATCGTCTATGACGACCTCTCCAAGCACGCCGTGGCCTATCGCCAGTTGTCTCTGCTGCTCCGTCGCCCGCCAGGCCGCGAAGCCTATCCGGGCGACGTGTTCTATCTGCACTCCCGGTTGTTGGAGCGTGCAGCCAAGCTCAGCGACAAGCTCGGTGGGGGAAGTCTCACCGCACTGCCGATCATTGAAACGCAAGCCGGTGACGTGTCCGCCTACATTCCAACCAACGTCATTTCGATCACCGACGGGCAGATCTATCTCGGCAGCGATCTGTTCTACTCCGGTATTCGTCCCGCGATTAACGTGGGTCTGTCGGTCTCACGCGTCGGAGGTTCGGCTCAGATCAAGACTATGAAGCAGGTGGCTGGTACGCTACGACTCGACCTCGCGCAGTACCGAGAAATGGCCGCGTTCGCTCAGTTCGGCAGCGAGCTTGACAAGGCAACGCAAATGCAGCTTGCGCGCGGCGTTCGGATGGTCGAGTTGCTCAAGCAGGGGCAATACAAACCAATGCCGGTCGCCGATCAAGTGCTGTCGATTTACGCCGGCGTCAACGGATACCTGGACGATGTCCCAGTTGATAACGTGCAACAGTTTGAAGCCGACCTGCTGCATTACGTGCAACAGCACCATCCGGAGCTGAAGAAAGAAATCGCGAGCATCGGGAAGATCGATGACAAGGTCGCTGGCAGACTGAAAGAGATCCTCGCGACCTTTAAACAAAAGATGGGGTACGGCGCAAAACCATAGTTCATTGTTTTCAATTTTACTTCTCAATTGGGGCGCTTAGGCACTCAAATAGCAATGTTGAATGGTGAATTTTCAACGTTCAATGTGGAATGAACCGTCGTTGAACATCTACCATTTACAATTCATCATTTAACATTTCAACATTTTTAGTGAAGGTGAAAGATGAGCATAGGAAAAGTCATTCAGGTCATCGGACCAGTGGTAGATGTGGAGTATCCTCCCGGACAATTGCCGAATATTTACAACGCCCTCAAAGTGAATCAGGAAGAGAATAAAGCCGCCGGCACGCCGGCTGTCCGCATTACCCTTGAAGTCGCGCTGCACCTTGGTGAAAACCGCGTCCGCGGCATCGCGATGTCCACGACCGACGGTCTCACGCGGGGGATGAATGTGCAGGATACAGGGGCGCCGATCTCTGTGCCGGTCGGCCGCGAGACATTGGGGCGACTGATCAACGTGTTGGGCCAACCGGTCGATGAGATGGGCCCCATCAAGACGACAAAAACCTATCCCATTCACCGACCTACTCCGCGCCTCGAAGATCAGGACACCAAGACCGAGGTCCTCGAAACCGGTATCAAGGTCGTCGATCTTCTCGAGCCGTACAGTAAGGGCGGTAAGGTCGGCCTATTCGGCGGCGCCGGAGTCGGCAAGACCGTCATCATCATGGAGCTCATCAATAACATCGCCTTGCACCACGGTGGTTTTTCGGTGTTTGCAGGCGTCGGTGAGCGTACTCGTGAAGGCAACGACCTCTGGCACGAAATGCAGGAGTCGAAGGTCATCGATCCCAATGACTTCACCAAGTCGAAAGTCTCACTGGTCTATGGCCAGATGAACGAGCCTCCCGGCGCGCGTCTGCGCGTCGCGCTGACTGGACTGGCCGTCGCCGAATATTTCCGCGACGAAGAGAACCAGGACGTGCTGCTTTTCGTGGACAATATCTTCCGGTTTACCCAGGCCGGTTCAGAAGTGTCCGCATTGCTCGGCCGCATGCCGTCCGCAGTCGGTTATCAGCCCACCCTCTCGACTGAGATGGGGCAACTACAGGAACGCATCACCTCCACCAAGCGTGGATCGATCACCTCGGTGCAAGCGATCTACGTGCCGGCAGATGACTTGACCGATCCGGCGCCGGCCACGGCCTTCGCCCACTTGGACGCGACCACCGTGTTGTCGCGTCAACTAGCCGAGCTGGGTATCTATCCAGCCGTCGACCCGCTCGACTCCACCTCGCGCATTCTCGACCCGCAAGTCATCGGCGAAGATCATTACAAGGTGGCCCGCGGAGTTCAGTCTGTCTTGCAGCGGTATAAAGACCTCCAAGATATCATCGCCATCCTCGGCATGGACGAATTGTCGGAAGACGACAAGATGGCTGTGGCCCGTGCGCGAAAGATTCAACGCTTCCTTTCACAGCCTTTCCACGTAGCCGAAGCCTTTACCGGCTCGCCCGGTAAGTACGTGAAGCTCAAAGATACGGTGCGAAGCTTCAAGGAAATTCTCGATGGCAAGTATGACCATCTCCCGGAACAGGCGTTCTACATGGTCGGCCCGATCGAGGAAGTGATTGCGAAGGCGGAAAAGATGGGAGTGAAGGTATAAGCAGGCGAAGCAAGCGTGTGCCCTCTGTGCTCGCGCAACGCGCGGCCTCAGAAGGCCCTCGTTGGACGCGCGCAGTTGAGGGTAACCCGCTTGCCCCGCCTTTTGAGAATGGTAAGGAAGTTAGAGTGGGGAAATTGATGCTCGCGCCTCACGAGGAGATATGGCGGGAAAGTTATTGTTAGAGGTTGTGACGCCGGAGAAGCTGCTCTTTAGCCAGCAGGTGGATGAGGTCATTGCACCAGGCTCAGAGGGTGAGTTCGGTGTGTTGCCGGGACACTGTTATTTTCTTTCTACGTTGCGCATCGGTGAGCTTCGCTATCGCGTTGGAGATCAGACCAACCACATGGCGGTCCTCTGGGGTTATGCGGAAGTCACACCGACCAAAGTGACCATCATGGCCGAGATCGCCGAGAAGGCTGAAGATATTGATGTGGAGCGTGCTCAGGCTGCGGTCGAAAAGGCCGAGCAGCATCTCAAGGCTGGGGGCCTTCCCTCCGAAGTCAAAGAAGCTGAAATCAGTCTAGAAAAAGCCCGACTCCGAAAAAAGATCGCCGAACGCGCCCGTAAGACCGGTCACGCCTAATTCTCGCACCACCCTCACACGACCAGCATTTCGAACGATGCCTTGCTGATTCCTTGCTCCCGGAGCAGAGGAGGGGATGAAGCCTGTTGATCTCCTGTGCTCGCGCAACGCGCAGTCGCGGACTCCCCTCGTTGAACGCGCGCAGTGGGAGACCATCTAGCCCGCCCTCAAGGGAGAAGATAGAAGAGCGGTGGCCGTTCGATGCGCTCGGTAAAGGGCAGCCTTGGCCACTCCCTAAATAGAGGATTTGCGAATTGAAGACCCTCCCCTGGGCTAATGGCACGTCTCACGTCACTGTTCATGATCCCAGTGCTTCCTTCCGACCACACAACTTGACAGGCCGACTGGTTTTTGAGGAAATAAGACTCCGTCGTCGATGGAGGGATGCCCATGAAGACTAGAAAGCCGGATGCCCAGCGTGTGGAGGAACGGAACCTGTCCCCCGAGCCTGAGTCCATGCAAAAGTATTCGGATCAGGTAAGGGAACGGATCGCTAAGAAAGCCTACGAACTCTATGAGCAAAGAGGGCGACAGGCGGAGCGCGACCTGGAAGACTGGCTGAAAGCCGAGGAACTGGTCCGCAAAGAGATGAATGCAACCCGTAAATGAATGAGCTTCCGTCTCCCTAGCCGAGCCGTTTCGCTCACTGGTCCAGCGGACTGCCTTCGGCAGCCCCTGAGCTTGTGCGCTGGCGGACATCTGACAAACTCATCAGGGGCAACACGAAGAAGAAATACATGAACTGGTATCTCGTATCTCTAAGGACGTACGCACGGTTTGACGGGAGAGCTGCGCTAAACGAGTACCGGCACTTTAAGAGGTGTCCCGTTCTCTCCATATTTTAGACAGTGGGTAAAGTGGGTGTCAGTCGGGCAGGAAGCGGTGGACCGTACGGTGAGAAGCGACTCCGACTCCTTTGATTTTTGGTGGGGTAATTACCTGTCCAAACTCTCAGTGGGGTAGTACAATTGTAGCAGTCAAGAGGCTGCAACGAATAGGACCGCCGAATGCATGCGTCGTTACGACTGAGCGAACGGACGAATTAATCGCGACCATCCAAGGAGTTCTTGGTAAGCAAGAGTGATCGATAAAGACAAGGAGACAGAATGGCCGGGTTTGGCATACGGAAGGGTCAACGGCTCAAGACATTCGCGCCGGTGCGCTACCGTGGGGATGGGGTTGCCGGTGAGGGAATCATCAAAGATATTTCGCTGAGCGGGAGCTACATTATCGGGAATAAACCGGTCTCCGTCGGGATGGCACTCGCCTTGCAAATTTTTGTGCCGGGAAACCCGGAGCTGTTGCTAATCGATCATGCCATCGTGACGTGGGTCAAGAGGTCTAAGTTCGGGGTGGACTTCGTCAACCCCCAGCCGAAGGTGGCCAAGCGAATCACACAGGTCATCTCCAAGCTGGTCAAGACACAAGATGGCTCATCCCGCAATGGATAAGAAAAGCGGGCAGGTGTACTGTCCCATTTAAATTTTGAAAGGTCGGCTCAGGCCTTCGTCCCGCGAACAGGGAGGAGACGGCGCACCGGGCCTCCGGACTGGTTCTGATACCGTGCGACAAACATCTCGCCTTCGGTGCGGGCGCGATCCTCGGCATCCTCTCGCGTCGTAAAGCGATCCTGCCCCACCTGCCACCACTGTCTCATACTCATGGTCTCTCCTAACAACTCCGTCACCGACACCTTCAGCGCCTTGGCCAATCGCACCAGCGTGCTCAACGAAGGGTCATGCTGTCCCAGTTCCAGCCGCGTCAGGAATGTGCGCGACAGGCCGGCAGTCACGGCGAGCTGCTCTTGCGTCAGGCCACGGCTGGTTCGCAGTTGCTGAAGCTGTTTACCGAAACGCTGAATCGCGCGCATGGCACCTCAAAGAGGCTAAGTCTTCACATCAACGCAAAGGAATCGTTGCTAGGCGTTCTAGCCCCAAGGGAAAAGGAAATAACTATTACACCGGTACGCGCAGGGTTCCCGGCCTAACGAACGGCGTCCTGACTTTCCTCATTCATCGCCCTCCCCTGATCATGTTTTGGGGGTTTCACAGTGGAATCTTTCTTGACCGTCCCCTGCTTTGCGGCGGGAGGAGGGCTGGAGGCCACGCAGCCTGTCACGCTGAGCAAAAACATGGAGAAAACTACCGCCGCCAGAATGGACATGGGACCTCCTTGATCATGACGGTTCTTGGCGTAGCGAAATAATCTCACCCCGAAGTTGCTGAATATCTCGCGCATGTGGTGCGCGTCGCCATCACCCCACTCCAGTCTCAGGTTTAGAACCTGCTTTTCCCTTGTTTGCCATTGATGGCGTTGCTCCTTCTTCTGCTGCGCTATCCTCACACCGCTGCCCACTCAGAAATTCCGACTAACTTGCGTGCCGCAGAATACCCCTTTCCCCAAGAGAAATCACGCCTCTCCACAGGGATGCCTTTGGGTTTGTCGAACAGGACCGGAGGAGCGAGGTTTCCGCCCTGGCTGAACTCCTTTTCCCCTTCAGGTGAGCGAGTTCGCTCCGCGACATTCGCCGGAGTGGCGGGGCACCACCCGGCGGGCTAAGAAGGAAAGCTGGAACTGACTGAAGAATCACGGTTGGCACAACCGTGACTGAAGGAATTCCAGAAGGCTTCCGCTCAGACCGCCGAGGAAGAGGTGCCACGAGAGGCGACGGAGCGAGTCGCACTCGGTCACCTGTCCCCTGCTCTGGGAGGTCCGTGAGCGAAGCGCGAAGGCATCCCTCTTCTACCCCTTTTCCCCACGATCCCCACGAGAAAACACCCCGCCCGTTAGGGGAAGTTCTGAGTTCTGAGTTCTGGGTTCGGAGTTGTCTAGCCCATTACTGAGATGTAGGAGAAGGTCGGAGGGAGGTTGGTCTGGTCTATCTGTATTGTTTCGTTCATCGTACAAGAAAACTTAAGAGACAAAAGAAACCAAACGAACAAGACAGACTAGTGGAGGCTCTACGCATGGAAACAGCAAAATGAAAGGTCCCTGCTATTTCCCCAGAGGAACCTCGATCGCCAGATCGCCCACGACGTCATCCAGCTTAAAGTCCTTCTGAGGGCCGAGCGGATTGTGCTGGCTAGGCTAAAGCGTGAGGGGAAATGGGCGGGAAGTGCCGGACTGGTGCAGCGCATGAGAGAAAGCCACGCGCGCAACAAGACCCGTTCATCGTGGTTGCATCGTTCTCTTAAGGAAACGGAAATACCAATTGAACAAACTGACCGCCCTAGCGGATTTTTCTTGAGCAGGCAGTTAGAAAAAGATCGATTGCCAGAGTGAAGCAATCCAATTCTTGAGAAAAGACAACCAGTCCTCTTCGACTGGTTCGGGTGGCTGATTGCCTGCCTGCCGCGGCGGGTTAGCTGCGGTCTGATTGACTGGTGCTGCCGGTGTCGTCACTGTCGGCTTTGGAGCAAGCTCGTTCGGGACCGGAGTTTGTGCTGGAGAAACAAGGGCTGTCTTGGCTGGTTCGAACGGTGGAGGGACTGGTGATGCACTGAGTCCGTCTACCTCCCCAAGATTGGACGTATGGCTTTCAACGACTGATTGCAGCCTAGTCTGCTCTTTGGTTGCACGGTTCAATATGTACCGCACGCTCTTCTGCTGGGCGGTCAGGTGTTGGATCGTGCGACTGAGTTTGCTTAACCGTTTGTGCGATGCAGTACGCTCTGCCATCATCTCCTTCTTGGCTTGCTTGAGTGCCGACGAGACGGCCTCCCTTTGTCTTGTGAGGTCGATCTGGCGTTGTTGGAGGTCGCTGACTTGTTGGGTGAGCTGCTGCGTTTGAGTGCTGGCGCTGAGGAGTTCGGCCTTCGCCGCCTCGAGATCGACGGCGGCTGTATCGTAGGTGCTCTGCGCGACACAGGCACCGGTAGTGAGGGTGGCGAGACACAACATCACGATTGCTGCAGTGTGAATCTTTTTGCCTCGCCTCATTGTGTCGTCCTCTGCACGATCGCTCAGAATGCTGCTCATCTATCACCTCGACATCTCATTGCTCGAAGGATCCCCTTTTGTTTAACAGAAATCACCCCGCCTTGATGAAAGAGGCAAGTGACACGGGGCGAAGGCAAAGCCTGTTTGTTTGGCTTAGCTGGTTGGTCCGGTTTGATTTGTTTGTCGAACCACATACACCACACAAGTAACATTGGATACGGCACAAATGGGACGTGTCCGGCTTGATGATAACCAGTATAATTTTTGATGCGAACGTGCAAGCAAAACGCCGATTCCTGCACGAATCCCGCACGGGAATACAGGTCATAACCACCCGCATGGGAAAAGACGCGTTTCGACATGCTGAGGTTGGGTGGGTGAGAAGCTGGTGAGAAACCGGCCGAACCTCCTGATTGCAATTGAGCCTCGCGCTGCAGTAGCGTGCCTGGACGTACTGAGAGGGCGATTCGTCTATGGTGACCGAGTTTGTCGTGACGTCCGGTGAGCTGCCAAAGCGGCTGGATATCTTTCTGGTCAATCGTGAGCCCAAGTTATCGCGATCAGCCTTGCAACGGTTGATTGGGCAAGGGCGTGTGCGAATCAATGGTCAGGTTGTCAAGCCCAGTCAAAAGATCAAACCCGGCGACACAATCGTCTTTGACATTCCGAAAGCAGAGCCACTCGAGCTCAAAGGCGAGTCGATTCCACTCGAGATTCTCCACGAGGACGACGAGTTGCTGCTCTTATACAAGCCGGCCGGTCTGGTGGTTCATCCTGCGCCTGGTCATTGGGCCGGGACTCTGGTCAATGCCCTCCTCCATCATTTTCAGACCTCTGGCGGCACGGTGTCTACGATTGGTGGGAAAGAACGGCCAGGGCTGGTTCATCGGCTGGACAAGGATACCTCTGGTGTGATGGTGATCGCCAAGACAGACGAAGCCCATCGTGCTCTTTCGGCTCAATTCAAACATCACACGATCACGCGGGTATACGAAGCTCTTATCTCAGGCGTGCCGAAAAAGGGACATGGGTTGATCGATCTGGCGATTGGCCGTGACAGGAAGGAACGGAAAAAGTTCTCTGCCCACACGGCGCGACCAAAGGAATCCGTGACGGAATACAAAGTCGACCATCGCTTCGGCAAACTGGCCGCCTATGTGCTGTTGTACCCACGCACAGGCCGGACACACCAGCTCCGCGTCCATTTGGCGTCCCTGGGCCATCCAGTACTGGGAGATCAGACCTATGGAGGGAGGAAAGTCTGCACGGTAGAAGGCGTCGAGATCCCACGCGTGATGCTGCATGCGAGGACTCTAGGTTTCCATCACCCCTCTACCGGTGAGTTTCGTGAGTATACAAAGCCTTTTCCATCCGATATGGAGCAGGTGGTTCAGGCCCTCGATAGTCTCACACCTCCTCACGGTGCTCGAAAATCATGACAGACCCCTCAGCTTGGCGTCAGCCATGCTGCCTCAAAGGATGAGTTCATGCAGACTGCCGATGTGTTGGACGCGATGGGTGGATTGGTTGCTCAGCTGAAACTTTATGCGGCCAACTTGCCGCCGATTGTGCATCTGTCGGCAGTGCCGACCGGTGTGAAGCCCAAGTTTGAGGCGGTCGAGGACTATGAGGAAATCGTCTCTCGGTTCCGGAGCCACAGCACTGGGACTCCCTATAGAAGCCTGAACGAATTATTTGTGGAATCGCTGGAAGCCTTCGAGGTTGGTCGATTGTTCGGCTCAGTCCAGCCGCTCCTCTCGGTGCTCGATCATCTGGAACGGATGCAGCGAGATAAAGAAATCGACATCGGACGGATCGATGAGAAGCGCACAGGCGAGTATCGATCTGCCCTGAATAAGATTCTACCTGGCAACAAGCCGGAGCTGGAAGGCGCAGGACGGGGAATGTGACTAGAGTTCTGAGTTGGAAGTGCTGAGTGCTGAGTTTGACCTCACCTCAAAACTCTAAACTCAGGACTCAGAGCTCCTAGAAGCATTCAGTGGCCCATCTTTGGGCCGGCGGCGTTTTCGCCTTGTGATACGAGCTTGAAGCGAACCGTCGATCCGCATTGAGGACACTTTCCGCGGATGGTTTCCTCATCCAGCTGTTCGTACTGGTCTTCTTTCAGCCACATCAGCTTCGCACACCTTGGGCAGGTTCGGACTTGCGTTGCCATGATGTTCCTCGTACACTCCGCGTGAACTTATTTGCTGTCACTGGGAGATAATCTAGTACAAGATGCCTCCAACCCTCAAGCCCGTCATCACCTTCGTTGAGAAGAAGGACCTCGACCCAGCCAAGCTCGTCCGCCTCTTCCATCAAGCGCCTTGGGCCAAAGGACGGACCCTTGAGGACGCACGTGAGATGATGCGCCACACCGATGTGGCCGTGATGGCCTGGGACGGTGACGTGCTGATCGGGTTTGGACGGGTATTAACGGACTATATCTACCGAGCAACCATCTGGGATGTGATCGTCGATAAGGTCTATCAGGGCCAGGGCGTCGGTACCGATATCGTCCAGTGCATCTTGAACCACCCTCGCCTCAAGAAAGTCGAACTCTTCTGGCTCTGCACCAGCATGCCGGGGTTTTATGAAACGCTGGGCTTTAGTTCGAAGGAACAGACCGGGATGGTCTGGAGCCGCAGTAAGCAGACTCGACTAGAATAGCCCGGTTCACGTTTCAACCTCTTTCTCCAATCTGTAGACAGTCCAGTAGCATGAGAAGACTTCAAAGAGATCCTCAAGCTGTCGTCGCCCGCGCAAAAGAAAGGCAGGATGTCCGCAGTGACCGGACATCCTGCCTTGTTGGGGAGGAGCATATCGTGATGGCTAGAAGAACATCTTTACACCGAACAGGAAGCCGAAGGACGAGGCGTTCCAATCGTTCACGCGGTCCCCGTCGATCGTGGCGTGACCATCGTTACGCTTGTAGGCCATTTCTGTGTTCAGCGCAAACTGTTTGGTGAGCATGTAGTCGGCGCCCCAGCCGAGTCGCCAGGCGAAGGTGTTGCTGGGTGAAATGGTAGTTCCGCTGATCGCACTGCTTTCCCCAAAGCTGTTGACGTTCACGCCGAAGCTCATATTTGCATAGGGTATGACCGGGCCAAATCGCACCGGCCGTACTTCGACTGTCGGCAGCACCGATACTGTATCTTGATGGCCCAAGTCCCGGAAGGGCCGTTCTCGATCTACTCCATGGCGCTCCCACTCCAGCATCATGCCGGCCAAGAGCCACTTGTTGAGGCTATACATGGCTTGAAAGTTCACGAGGGGACCGACGTCCGTTGAACTTGGAAACTCATCAGTGAGTGATTGCGTCAATGGCGCAAACCCTGCCCGCATACCGAGCACGACTTTGCCTGGCTCTATTCCGCCCTGTTCCATCTTCCATTCTTCCGCTCTTGCTTGGCTGCCTAGGACAAGCGCGCTTAGCACGATGAATCCCACCAAACCCCAACGAGCCATAACGACACCCATATAATAAATCCTCCGTGATGTAATGATGTAAATAGGCTACAGACATCCGATCTTTCCGCACTAGCTACGCAAGTTTAGTACCCCGATTTCCCTTGAATCGATTGTGGTCTAGTGAACGGAATTGCTCAATCAATAGATAAGTTTAAGCCTGTCAAATTTACTGAGCGATTCGGGAGCAGTCATGGTGCCGTTCTGGTTGTTGAATA
>Ga0187894_10000416_pt1 | contig 57556 bp, 46 predicted proteins | sample GBC1701081metaG_FD_136650 | JGI IMG/M metagenome (GOLD analysis project Ga0187894, IMG submission 136650) | White microbial mat communities from a lava cave in the Kipuka Kanohina Cave System on the Island of Hawaii, USA - GBC170108-1 metaG ...
CGCCGCGTTCCCGCTCGGGTGCCGCACTCCCGACTCACCGCCGCTCACACGCCCAACGCACGCGCCCGCCACCCGTGAGAAATCCCCTCGCGCCTGTTGACTCGAGGGGGCCATATCAGAACTTGCCGGTGACGGCGAAGAAGACCTGCCTGCCGAGCGTGTCGTACGGGCCCCAGGTGTTCGGAGTACCCGGGCCGGACCAGCCGGTGTCGACCAGCGGCGGATCCTGGTCCAGCAGGTTGTTGATGCCGAGACGGACGCTGTACTGGTCCGTGACGTCCCAGGTGCCCGCGAGGTCGAAGTAGCTACGCGCACCCAGCTCGCCGCCAAACTCCACAAAATCGACCGCACCATTGGGGCGACGCACCCGGAGTGCCTGCTCGTGCGAGTTCTGCTCGTGGATCACGCTGTCGACGTAGCGCCACTGCAGCGAGGCCTGGAAGTCGCCCGGGAACAGCCAGGCCAGGCGCAGCGAACCGCGCAGGTCCGGGACCGCCGGTCCGCACTGGTTGCCGTACTTGCCGGCGCAGTCGTACTCCAGCGACTCCGGCGTCGCCAGGGTCTTGGTGTCGATGACGAACACCGCGTTCAGCGAGGCCACCAGCGAGCCGAGATTGCCGATGTCGAAGCGGTACGAACCCTGCGCGTCCACGCCCTGGAAGGTCGCTTTCGCCACATTGGCATTGGTGCCCACGATGTAGCCGCCGCCGGCGATCGTCTGGCCGAACAACCCGCCGAACGACGAGCGGACCACCATGCTGCAGAACTCGGGATGCGTCCCGTCCGCGCAGCCATTGAAGACTTCATTCAGCGGGATGTTGCCAATGATGTCCTCGACCTCGATCTCGTACCAGTCGAGGCTCATCGTGAGGTCCGGCAGCGCCGTCGGGTTGAGCGTGAAGCCGACCGTGATCGTGTCGGCGGTCTCGGGCTCCACCAGCGGGTTGCCGCCCGTCAGCACCGCGCACTGCGCCGCGGGACACTGCGGGATGAGGCCGTACTGCGCCGCCGTCACCCCTGTGCGCTGGCAGTCCGCCAGGCTCATTGTCGGGTTCGCACCTGCGCAGGGGTCGACCGAGAACACGGAAGTGTTGGTCACCGTCTGCGGGTTGAACAGCTCGATCAGGCTCGGCGCCCGGATCGCGTGGTTGTAGGAACCGCGCAGCCGGATGCTCTCGACCGGCGCCCACTGCAGGCCAAACTTGTAGGTATCGACGCCGCCCGACAGCTCGTAGTCCGAGTACCGGTAGCCGGTCTCGAATACGAGGTCCTGGGCGCCCGTCCTGCCCTGCACCAGCGGCGCGCGGAACTCGACGTACATTTCCGTCACGTCGGTGTCGGCGTTGATGGTCGGGGACGCGCCGCCGCTGCCCGACAGGTCACCCGAGCCCAGCGTCTGGTCCGGGAGGAACCCGAAGGTGTCGCGGCGGTACTCGGCACCGACCGCCACGCCCACGCCTTCTTCGGCCGACGGCAACTGCAGGCCGTAGGTGCCGAGGTCACCCGTGAAGTTGGCGGAGGCGATCGCCTGCGCGGCCGTGCCGGTGGCCAGACCGAACGCAAAGATGTAGTCGGTCGCCTGCTGCGTGACGCCGCCGTCTTGCCAGATGTTCCACGGCGTGCAGCTCGCATCGATCGTGCCTGTCGCATCCGTCTGGCAGCCGTTCAAGGCCAGCAGCGAGCGTTCCTTGGAAATGTAGCCGTTATTGCCGTTGAACAGGTCGGTGTCGTAGTACGAGGCGTAGGCGTCGTAGCTCCACGCATCGCTCAGGTCGCCCCGCACACCCGCCATGGCCCGGTAGTTCGTGTGGTCATAGTCGAAGAAGCGCGGACCACCCTCGATGTTGCGGCGGCCGATGAGCAAATCGACCGTGTCACCCGCGGCGATCATGCCAGCATCGCAGCCAATGGCCGCCTGCTGCTGGGCGGACAACAGCGGGTTGTTGCAGAACACCGGGAGGACGTCGCCGATGAACAGGCCCGACGGCGCGACCGCTGTATTGGCCTGGTCCTTCATGAACATGAAGTCCGTGTACAACGTGGCACGCTCGCTCCACTCGTACTTGGCGAACACACCGCCCTGGTAGCGCTCGCGGCCGTGCTTGAGGTTTACGTACGGGTTGGAGTTGAACCGCGGCGGGGGGTTGATACCGGGATCCACGCCCGTTACGAGCGGATGATCGATCAACTGGTTGCCAAACACGGCGTACAGCGCTCCTGCCTGCGAGCCGCTGATCGGTTGAAAGTAGTTCGAATTCGCCGAACCTCCGCAAAAGGCGCCAGCAGTCGGATGTCCCACGCCAGCGCTGCTGAGCTGGCAAGCCGCGAAGTCGCGCTCGGACAGGCGGGTCGGCTTTGCGTCGATGTATGACAGGTAGCCCGTGGCATTGCCCTTGCCGTCGGCGAAGTTGCCGCCCACCACCACGCTCACGGCCAGCTCGTCGCCGTCGGTCGAGGTGCTGTTCGGCAGCGGCAGCCCGCCCGCGTCCACGAGGCCCTGCATGAAGTTGTTGTCGTTTTCGTGCCAGTTGAAGCCGTACTGGGCATCCACCTGCACGCCCTCGAAGTCGCGGCGCATGATGAAGTTGGCCACCCCCGCGATGGCGTCCGAGCCGTACACGGCCGAAGCCCCGCCGGTCACGATGTCCACCCGCTCGATCAGCGCGGCGGGAATCTGGTTGATGTCCGGAGCCGGGTTCGGGTTGCCGGAGTTCGGATCGCCGACGCCCAGGCGCCGCCCGTCGATCAGCACCAGGGTGCGCTGCGGGCCGAGGCCGCGCAGGTTCATCGTGGTGACACCACCAGGGCCCGACAGCGGGTTGTTGGTGTTGCTGAGGTCGACGATTGTCGTGATCTGCTGCGGCAGCTGGTCCACCAGGTCGCCGGCATCGACGATGCCCTGCAACTTGATGTTCTCCTGCGTCACCGCAAGGACCGGGCTCGAGCTGACCGCGTTGGGGTTCGCGATGCGCGTGCCGGTGATGACGATCTCTTCGAGCGCTGCTTCCCCTTCCTGCCCGAGCGCGACGCCTGAGGACAGGCCGGTCGCGGCGAGCACGGCTGCGGCGATGCCTGTGCGCCGAATTCCCGTGAGTTGTGCCATTTCTGCTACTCCCGTTGCAAACGGACGGTGCGACCCTGCACGGATCGCGCTCATTCCAATGGCAGCGACAATAGAGCGGCACCCAAGGCAAAAAAGGCATGCCCTTGATCAAGCGGCGGAAATCTTTGTCAACGCCGGAATAGTTTGTAAACGGACTGAGCGAATCGCCGCACGAAAAACGATCGTTGCGACGAAGCAACGGTCAGCGCGGGCATGCGCTCGAAGGGGAATGGTGGGCCATGTAGGACTCGAACCTACAACCTACGGATTAAGAGTCCGGAGCTCTACCAATTGAGCTAATGGCCCACAGGGTGGATGGGGCGAGCGACGGGATTCGAACCCGCGACGGCCGGAATCACAATCCGGGGCTCTACCAGCTGAGCTACGCCCGCCACCGCGGTCGGGCGAAATTATATAGGAAGGTATTTCCGGCTGCGCGAGGTGGTGCGCCCGGAGGGACTCGAACCCCCGACCGGCGGATTAGAAATCCGCTGCTCTATCCAGCTGAGCTACGGGCGCTGGGACCTTCCCGGCGTGGCGCCCGAGTGTATTACAGGCTCATTTCCGGTGCAGTCCGTGTCATATCCCGCACCAGCCGCTTGCCTCAGTTCTCCGCCGTGGAAACAGCAGCCGCCTCGTCCGCCTGCCCCGTGAGGCGATACGCCTCACGCAGGTGAGACTGGACCGTCGGCAGCAATTGCCGGGCCAGCGCCGTCGTTTCGGGAGAGCCTTTCACGAGCTCCGATTGGAGCAGGCTGACGCTTTTCTCATGCGCCTTGACCATTTCGGCCATGAACTCCGGGTCAAAGCGTGACGCATCCCGCTGGCGAAGCTTCGCCAACATGTCGGTTTTCTCCTTGCTCAACGCATCGGGCAACGCGATGTCCTTGGACTTCGCAAGCGCTTCGACTTTGTCAAGTGCGCCACCGTGATCTTCAACCAGCATGGTGCCGAAGGCGCGCACCGAATCGCTGCTCGCCTTGCTCACCGCAATTTCGCCGGCCTGGATCTCGGCACGGTTGCTTTCCGCCAGGGTTTTCAAAAAGCCGGCTTCGTCCGACAGGGCTGCAAAAGCAGCAAGCGACAGGCAGGTGGCCGTGATGACATTCGAGGCGCGCATGACGGGTACCTCCAAACATCGCCAGAAAGGCGGATGACGGATACCCTGCCGGGGGAGACGCCTGGAGGACATCAGCGCCCACGGATGCGTGCAGTCAGCCGGGACTGTCAAGGGACCGCAAAATGGTCGGGGCAGAGGGATTTGAACCCCCGACCCTCTGCTCCCAAAGCAGATGCGCTACCAGACTGCGCCATGCCCCGACAACGGCTCGCAGGATACGTGGAAGCGAGCGCCCTGGGCACCCATCTGCGGCCAACGTTGTGTTTTTTTTGCAACGATTAGCAGATGTTTTTCGAGACTAGTGGCGGAAAGCTTACGAACGGGTGTAGATTCGCCCTGCGACTGCGGCTTGGCCGTTGTTGCATCCACACAAATGGGGGACTCGAACATGACCAACCGGAATCCGCTCGCAAGGGCGATTCGTCTCGCAATCGGCGGCGCCGTCGGGCTGTCGACCGCGTTGGCGGCTCCTGCCGTAATGGCCCAGGAGAGCGAAGACATCGTCGTCATCGGTTCGCGCATCGCGCGCAGCGGCGACTTCGAAGGCCCCTCCCCCGTGCTCACGGTGGATCGGCAGGCCATCGAGAACTCGGGATTCCAGAATCTCCAGCAGCTGATGGAACAGCTGCCGGTCAACGGTAACGGCGCATTCTCCACGCGCGGCAACAACCAGGACTCGACCGCGAACGGCGCAGCCTCGATCAGTTTGCGCGGCCTTGGCGCCGACGCGACGCTGGTCCTCGTCAACGGCCGGCGCGTCGCGATCAGCTCCTTCGCGGAGAGCGTGACCACGAACTTCGTCGACATCAACACGATCCCGGTGGCGGCGATCGAGCGTGTCGAGGTGCTGAAGGACGGCGCCTCGGCGCTGTACGGCACCGACGCGGTGGCGGGCGTGATCAATATCGTCCTGCGCCAGGACTACGAGGGCGTCGAGATCGCCGCCGGCTATGGCGATGTCACCAGCGGCAGCGCCGCCGAGACCTCGGCGTCCGCCCTGTGGGGCACGGGCGACGAGGACTCGAACGTCACCATGATCATCGACTACTTCAAGAACCAGACGCTTTCCAACACCGAACGAGGCCCGCTCGGCAGTGCTGACCAGTCGGCGCGCGGTGGCTTGGACCAGCGCTCTTCACGTGGCTTCCCAGGCCGCTTCTTCGTCGGTGCAGGACAGACAATCACGATCGACCCAGGCTGTCCGCCCGATAGAAACGCCGACCCGACCTGCGTCTACGACTACGGTCCGTGGAACTTGCTGGTCCCTGAATCCGAACGCGTGGGCCTGTTGCTGACCGGCCATCAGGCGCTGGGTGGCGCGGGCATCGAGGTCTTCACTGAAATCGCGGTGCAGCACAACACGTCGCTCGCCCAGGGCGCACCGACGCCGCTCGACGAGGGGGCGGGACTGACGCTCAACAACCACCCGGACGACCCGTTTGGCGGCCAGGCGGTCGGCATCAGCCGCTTCCGTACGGTCGATGCCGGGGCACGTCGCTGGCACATCGAGACGGACAACCTCCGGGGCGTCCTCGGTCTGCGCGGTGAGTTCAAGGACTGGGACTGGGAAGTCGCCGGGCAGAAAGCGCGCAGCGAGTCGACCCAGACCGGCGGCCGTGGGGATGGCTGGATCCGCACCGACTCCCTGCAGCAGCAGCTGGATCTCGGCGCCTACAATCCGTTCGGCGGGACCTTCAACCCGCAGGACGTCATCGACGCGATTTCGACCAACCTGGTGCGCCAGGGCGAGTCGAACCTGACCATGGCCGACGCCTCGGTCTCGGGTTCGTTGTTCGAGATGGGCGCGGGCGAGGTCATGATGGCGGCCGGCGTCGAGTACCGTGAAGAAGACGTCTCGGACGTTCCGGACGACCAGTTCCAGCGCGGCCTGATTTACGGCACGGAATCGGTCTCCGCGGCGGCAAATCGCGACCTCTGGTCGGCGTACGTCGAGTTCTCGGTGCCGGTGCTCGAGACCCTCGAGCTGCAGATCGCGGGGCGGTATGACGATTACAGTGATTTCGGCAACACCTTCAACCCGAAGGTAGCTGCCCGTTGGGCACCGATCGACTCGCTGGCGTTCCGCGCTTCGTGGGGTGAGGGCTTCCGGGCGCCGTCGCTGGCGCAGATCGGCCTTGGTCCGTCACAGGAATCCGAGTTCTTCCAGGATACGTTCGGCTGCGCCGTCAACCCGGCGTACTGCGCGAACACGGACTTCGTGATCATCTTCGGTGGCAACCCGAACCTGGAAGCCGAGGAGTCGGAGAACTACAACCTCGGCGTGGTCTGGCAGCCGACGGCTGCGACCAACCTCTCGCTCGACTTCTGGAACATCGAGCAGGAAAAGAAGATCGAAGAAGTGCCGCGCGTTTTCATCTACCAGCAGGAGTGCGGCAACCAGGCGAGCACGATCTGCGTGCGCGCCACTCCGCTCCCCGGGGATTCGCTCGGGGCACTGCAGTTCATCCGCAGCGGCTTCATCAACATCGGCAGCCAGGAGACGCAGGGCATCGACTTTTCCGCGTACCAGAGCTTCGACCTCGGCGAAAGTACGCTGACGCTCGGGCTCGACTACACGCACCTGCTGAAGCTCGAAAAGATCGTGCTGAACGCGTCCGGCGTGAATTTCGAGGCGCAGGAATTTTCGGGCGAGTACGAGTATCCGGACGACCGTGCGGCGCTCACCGGTGACTATCGCTTCGGAGACTGGGGCGCGACGGCGCGGGTGAACTACATCAGCTCGTTCAAGGACTACCGGACCCTGTCGCCGGGTACCCTGGCCGATGTCCGTTCGGTGAGTTCGTTCACGACCGTGAACTTCCAGGTGGCGTTCGAGGGCATTACGAACACGCGGGTCGCGCTGTCCGTGGACAATGCGTTCGATGAGTCACCGCCCTTCGCGATCGGCGACTCGGACACCGACCTGTACGGTTACGTAGCGGGCGTCCACAATCCGCGCGGGCGGTTCTGGAGCTTGCGGACGACGTACTCGTTCGAGTAATGGTCGATTGACGGACGACGGAAGGGGCGCACGAGCGCCCCTTCTGTTTTTTGCGCGCCCGCTGCGCATGCGACAATGACACATGACGGCAAGAATCATCGACGGCAAGCGGATCGCGGAAGAATTCAGGCGGGATGTACGCAAAGGCACGGACGCGCTGGAGGCCGGGGGACGCCGCCGTCCTGGCCTTGCGGTCGTCATGGTCGGCGACCACGCCGCCTCGGCCGTCTACGTGCGCAACAAGCGCCGTGCCTGCGAGGATACCGGCATCGCCTCGGTCGCCCACGACCTTGCCGCCTCGACCAGCGAAGCGGAGCTCCTCGCACTGATCGACCGACTGAACGCGGATCCCGCGATCGACGGGATCCTCGTGCAGCTGCCCCTGCCCGCCCACATCGGCTCGACGGCCGTGCTGGAGCGCATCGACCCGGCCAAGGACGTCGACGGCTTCCACCCGTACAACGTCGGCCGGCTTGCGCAAGGCACGCCCGTGATGAGGCCCTGCACGCCGTACGGGATGATCCTGATGCTCGAACGGGAAGGCATCGAGACGCGCGGCAAGAACGCCGTGATCGTCGGCCGGAGCAACATCGTCGGGCGGCCGATGGCGCTCGAGTTGCTGATGAAGGCGGCCACGGTCACCGTCTGCCACAGCCAGACGAAAGACCTCCCACGTCACGTCGGCGAGGCCGAGATCCTGGTTACAGCAATCGGCAAGCCGCATTTCGTTCCCGGCGACTGGATCCGGCCCGGCGCCATCGTGCTCGACGTCGGTATCAACCGCCTGCCGGACGGCAGGCTGGTCGGCGACGTCGACTACGACGGCGCTGCCGAACGCGCCGGCTGGATCACGCCCGTGCCCGGCGGGGTCGGACCGATGACCATCGCGGCGCTCATGAAGAACACCCTGGAGTCCTGCCAGCGGCGGAGATAGTGGAGGGGTCAGACCCCTTGATCGGCGCGAAGGGGTCAGACCCCTTCGCGCCGATCAAGGGGTCTGACCCCTCCACTATTTCCGCCGCCATGTCGTTCCGGAGGGGCCGTCTTCGAGCAGCACGCCGGCGGCGGCGAGCTCGTCCCGGATGCGGTCGGATTCGGCAAAGTTGCGGGCGCGTCGTGCTTCCAGGCGCGCGGCGATCCGCCGATCGATTTCGGGGCCATCGAGTGCTTCGGCACCGGATTCCGCCCCGCCGCCGAGCTGCGAACCCGTGGCGAGCCATTCCGTCGCCGGGTGCGCGAGCAGCCCGATCAGGCCGCCGAGCTGCCTGATCTCGGCGGCGAGCGCCGCGGCCCGCGCGTGCTCGCCGGCGGATTTCGCGACGTTCAGCTCGCGCGCCGCCGACTGCAGGGCGGCGATCGCGCCTGGCGTGTTGAAGTCGTCGTCCATCGCTTCGGCGAAGGCACGCGAGGCCGCTGCCCGCTCGAACCGCGGCGCTGGCTCGACATCGCGCAGGGCCAGGTACAGGCGCTGCAGCGCGGCGTCCGCCTGCAGCAGGTTTTCGTCCGTGTAGTTGACCGGCGCGCGGTAGTGCGAGGACAGCAGGAATGCCCGCAGCACTTCCGGCCTGAGGCGCGGCAGCACTTCGCGCACGGTGAAGAAATTGCCGAGCGATTTCGACATCTTCTCCTCATCCACGCGCACGAAGCCGTTGTGCATCCAGACCTGCGCGAAAGGCGCGTCGCAGGCCGCACAACTCTGGGCGATCTCGTTTTCGTGATGCGGGAACTTGAGGTCCATCCCGCCGCCGTGGATGTCGAAGGCCGGGCCGAGCAGCGCGACCGCCATCGCCGAACACTCGATGTGCCAGCCGGGACGGCCCATGCCCCAGGGCGAGTCCCAGGCCGGCTCGCCGGGCTTGGCGCGCTTCCACAGCACGAAGTCGAGCGGGTCGCGCTTCGCCTCGTCGACCTCGACGCGCGCGCCGGCGCGCAGGTCCTCGAGCTTCTTGCCGGACAGGCGGCCGTAGTTCGCAAAGCGCGCGACCGAGTAGAACACGTCGCCGTCGGCACCGACGTAGGCATAGCCGCGCTCGACGAGACGCCCGATCATCGCGACGATCTCGGCGATGTAGCCCGTCGCGCGCGGTTCGTGGTCCGGCTTCTCGATGCCGAGCGCGGCGAAGTCCTCGTCCATCGCGGCGATGAAGCGCGCGGTCAGCGCCTCGAAGGGCTCGCCGCGCTCGCGCGCGCGGGCGAGGATCTTGTCGTCGATGTCGGTGATGTTGCGCACGTAGGTGACGCGGTGGCCGGAGGCGCGCAGCCAGCGCCGCGCGACGTCGAAGGCGATCTGCGAGCGCGCATGGCCGACGTGCACGTGGTCGTAGACCGTGATTCCGCAGACGTACATGCGCGCATGACCGGGCTCGAGCGGCTCGAACGGCTCCTTCCGTCCGGTCAGCGAGTTGTGGATACGCAGCATCGGCTCAGCGGCTACCGAGCCGCGCCGCGCCGGCCAGGCGGTCGCGCACCAGGGACTGCGGGATCGCGGCAAGCAGGGCCGCGAGTTCCGGGCCATCGTGCCGGCCCGTCAGCGCGAAGCGCAGCGGCATGAAGAGCGCCTTGCCCTTGCGGCCGGTGCTGCGCTTAAGCCGGTCCGCGAGCGACGCAAGGTCGCCCCCGGTCTCGGCATACCCGGCGAGGGCCGCGTCGAAGAACGCGGGGCCCGCCTCCGCGATCGCCTGCGCGGCGTCGTCCGCGAGCGGCGGCAGTTCGCCCCCGAGCACCGCGAGCCAGTCGCGCGCGTCGCCGGGCAGCAGCACGTTGCCTTTCAGCAGAACGGCACACGAGGCGCGCCGCTCGGCACTCCAGTACGCCGGCAGTTCGGCGGCGAGCCAGCGCGCGGCCGCGGCACCATCCAGGCGCAGCACCGCCTCGCGCTGCCAGTGATCGAGCTGCGCCGCATCGAAATGCGCAGGCGCGCGGCCGAGCCGGCCCGCGTCGAAGTGCCGCGGCAGGTCGGCCGGGTCGAGCCAGCCATCCGGCGCGCCGTGGTGCCCAAGCCGCAGCAGGTAGTTCGCCAGCGCCGCCGGCAAGTAGCCGCGGCCGCGCAGCCGCGACAGCGTGACGCTGCCTCGGCGCTTCGACTGCGGAGCGCCGTTGGCGTCGAGCAGGAGCGGCAGGTGCCCGTAGCGCGGCGCCGCAAGCCCCAGCGCGCGCAGCAGGAGGAGCTGGCGCGGCGTGTTGGCGAGGTGGTCGTCGCCGCGCAGCACCTGGGTCACGCCCATCAGCGCATCATCGACCGCATTGCAGAAAAAGAACACGGCGCTGCCGTCCGCGCGCCGGACCGGGAAATCACCGAGCGTCGCGGACTCGACCGCCTGGGGTCCCCGCACCAGGTCGTCGAAGCGGACCGTTTCCGGCACCGGCACGGCGAACCGCAGCGCAGCCCGCCGGCCCTCACGCTCGCGCGCGACGCGCGCGGCGGCATCGAGACCGCGGCAGGTGCCGGGATAACGCGGCGGCTGGCCGGCGGCCAGTTGCGTGCGCCGCACGACCTCGAGCTCCGCCGGCGTGCAGTAGCAGGGATAGGCGTGGCCCTCGCGCTCGAGCTGCGCAAGCAGTCCGGCATACACCGCGCCGCGTTCCGACTGCCGGTACGGGCCGTGACTGTCTACGCGGCCCGGGCCTGCGTCCCAGTCGATGCCGAGCCACTCGAGCTCGCCGAGCTGCGTTGCGAGGTGGTCCTCGCCGTCGCGCTCGCGATCCGTGTCCTCGATACGCAGCAGGAAACGCCCGCCGCTGGCGCGCGCCAGCAGGAAGCTGAACAGCGCCGTTCGAGCGTTGCCGGGGTGCAGGCCGCCCGTGGGGCTCGGCGCGAAACGCGTGACGACGGCGGGTTCCATCGCGCCACAGTCTACGGGATCGGGCGTGCCGCCTCACGCGAGAGGTAGGCTAATATCGCAGCGAGGAGTTACACATGACGCGCATTTCCATCGCCCTGATCGCCCTGCTCGCCACGACGGCCGCTGCCGCCCAGTCGGCCGCGACGCTCGCGCCGCGAGTCCGCTTCGAAACTTCGGCCGGCGACTTCGTCGTCGAGGTGGACACGGTCCGCGCGCCGCTCACGGCCGAGAACTTCCTGCGCTACGTGCGCGACGGCGCCTACGACGGCACCGTTTTCCACCGCGTGATCGCGAATTTCGTCGTCCAGGGCGGCGGCTACGACGACCGCCTCGCCGCGCGCCCGGCGCGCGCCGCGATCGCGAACGAGAGCGGCAACGGGCTCTCGAACCGGCGCGGGACGCTCGGGCTCGCGCGCGAGGACTCGCCGCATTCGGGCAGCTCGCAGTTCTACATCAACCTCGTGGACAACGGCGGCCTCGACCCGCTGCCGAGCCGGTGGGGATATGCCGTGTTCGGCCGCGTGGTCGAGGGCATGGACGTGGTCGACCGCATCGGCTACATGCGCACCGAGACCGTCCCCAGCTTCGGCGCGGACGTGCCCGTCGAGCGTCCCACCGTCCGCCGCGCTTATGTCATCGAGGCGCCGGAACAGCCGAGCGGAACCGAGTGACCGTCTGGTTCGCCTCAGACCTGCACCTCGACCCTTCGACGCCGGACATTGCCGGCCGCTTCCGGCGGTTTCTTGCCGGTCCCGTGCGAGGCGCCAGCGCGCTATTCCTGCTCGGCGACCTGTTCGAAGCCTGGATCGGGGACGATGACCCGGAGCCTGCGCATCGCGAAGTCATCGCGGCGCTTGCCGCGGTCGCCGCCGCCGGGACCGAAATCTTCGTCATGCGGGGCAATCGCGACTTCATGATCGGCGAGCGCTTTTGCGCCGAATCCGGCGCCAGGCTGCTCGAGGACCCGTCGATCCTGACGATGGCGGGCGAGCGCGTGCTGCTGACGCACGGCGACGGCTTGTGCATCGACGACCGAGCGTACCAGCGCCTGCGCGTGCTCGTGAACGATCCCGGACTGCGGGACGCCTTCGCCCGCTTGCCGATCCAGGCGCGTCGCCGGCTGGCGGCCGAGGCGCGCGCCGGCAGCCGCGAGCACCTGGCGCAGACGGCGGACTACATCACGGACGTCGACGGGACGGCGGTCGGCAAGGTCTTCGAAGATGCGCAGGTCGCGCTGATGATCCACGGCCACACGCACCGGCCGGGCGTGCACCGCCTCGAGGCCAGCGGCCGCGAGCGCACGCGCGTCGTGCTCGGCGCCTGGCATGATGCGGCCGACGTGGTCCGCTGGGACGACGCCGGCTGGCAGCTGATGCCCTGCCCCGGAGGGGTCTGACCCCTTGATGAGTATGAAGGGGTCTGACCCCTTCATACTCATCAAGGGGTCAGACCCCTCCAATTCACCGCTCGAGTTCGTCGCGTTCCAGCTCGCGCGCGGCATCCAGCAGCTGGTCCGAGCTGCCGTAGCGCCGCTTCGGGTCCTTGGCGATGCAGTTGTAGAGCAGGCCCTCCAGGTGCTTCAGCTCCGCCTTGAGCTCCGGCAGCGGCGCATGCGCGTGCTTGTAGATCACCTGCATCGGCGTGCCCGCGACGTACGGCTTACGCCGCATCAGCATCTCGTAGAAGATGATGCCGATGCTGTAGATGTCGCTCCGCTCGTCGGTGTCGCGGCCATGCCCCTGCTCCGGGCTCATGTAGTACGGTGTGCCGAAGATCTCGCCGCTGTTGGTGATCGACGCGTCGAGCTCGACGTGCTTGGAGAGCCCGTAGTCGATCAGCGCGACCGACGTCTCGTTGCGCAGCATCACGTTGCCCGGCTTGAGGTCGCGGTGCAGGACACCCGCACCGTGCAGCACCTTGAGCGCCTCGGCCATCTGCCGCATGAAGGTCACCGCGTGCAGCGGCTGCAGGCCCTGCTTGATGCGGCCGCGCAGGTCGCCGAGCGGAAAGTACTCCATGGCGATGAACGCGTGGTCGTCGGCGACGCCGAAGTCATGGACCCGGGCGATGTTCGGGTGCTCGATCGCCGCCGCGATCTGGTACTCGCGCAGGAATCGGTCGAAGTTGCGCACCCCCGCGCCCTCGTCCGGCGGCTGGTGCAGGACTTTCAGCGCGACCTGGCTGCCGGTCCGCTCGCTTTCGGCGAGGTAGACGGTAGAGACCGGGCTTTCGGCGATCTGGCTGACGAAGCGGAAGCCGCGGATCGTTGCGTCGCCGAAACGCGTTGCGCGCGCGGCCTCGTCGACACGCGCCGCGGGCCGGGAGAACTGGCCGCGGCGGGCCTGCGCCGCGCGCAGCGCCGCGATCAGCGAGCCGTGATCGACCTTCTCGCGTGACAGGCAGGCATGGGCGCCCGCGTGAATCGCGTGCTCCTCCGTCTCCGGCGACGGCCGCGACAGCAGGTAGATGATCGGCGGAAAGCCGTTGCGGCGGCTCAAGTCGCGCAGCCAGTCGACGCCGAACTCGCGCCCGAGCTGGTCGCCGAGCAGGACCGCGTCGTAGGCGCTGCCCGAGAAGTCGCTCGGCAGCCGGCCGCGCGCGGCCGGTTCGTATTCGGCCACCGCAGGCGACTCGAAACCGGTGTGGATGTGGCGTGCCAGCAGGCGCCGGAAGTCGTTCTGGTCGTCGATGATCAGAACTCGGACTGACATGCGCGCATTCTACATGCCAGCACGACGTCGCCGACGTTGGTGCCGGTCGGGCCGGTGTGGACCAGGTCGCCGGTCGCTTCCAGCAGCGCGCCCGAGTCAGCGGCTGCGAGCGCCGCATCGGTATCGAGGCCGCACTCCCCCGCGCGCGCCGCCGTTCCGCCGTCCACGATCGCGCCGGCATCCTCGCTGGCGCCGTCGCGCCCGTCCGTGCCCGCCGCGAGCAGCGCGAGGTCGGCATGTCCCGCGATGAGGCCGGCAGCGGCCACGGCGAGATGCTGGCAGCGGCCGCCGCGGCCAGGCTGCGGGGGCAGCCGCACGACGGTCTCGCCGCCGTGAACCTGCAGGTCGGCATCGCCCACGGCGAGTTCGTGGCAGATCCGGCGCGCTGCCGATTGCGCGTCGCCCGCGAGCCGCTCCGGCGCACGAACCGCTTTCAGGCCGTGCGCCGCCGCGGCACGTACGATCGCGTCCAGCGCATCGTCCAGCGAGCCGACCAGCTGTCGCGGCAAGCCGGCCGTGTCGAGCAGGCCTGAAGCGAGCACGGCGGGGTCGTCGCGCGGCACGTCGGAAATCATGAGCGCCTCCACGGCTGCGCCGCCGAACAAGCCCGCGAGTCGCCCGCCTTTCACTTGCGACAGCGCGATTCGTTCACGGTTGAGCTGCTCGATGTCGAGCCCTTCGCGGAGCGAACGGTCGAACAGCGCACGGAGCTGCGCAAGGCCCACGCCCGGTCCCGGCACTTCGAGGAGCGAGGAAGCGCCGCCCGAAACCAGCAGCAGGACCCGGCTTCCGGGCGGCGTTCGCGCCGCGAACTCGAGCAATGCTTCGCCCGCCGCCAGGCTGCGCTCGTCGGGACGGGGATGGCCAGCCTGCAGCACACGCACGCCGGACAGGCCTGCGGGCGGCAGGGGCAGGTCGCCGTCCGGGACGACGACGAGCCCGCGCTCGAGCCGGTGACCGAGCGCGTCCGCCGCGCCCTGCATCATCGTGCCGGCCGCCTTTCCCACTGCGAAGACCGTGAGGTGCCCTTCGTCCTCCCGGCCGGCGAGCGCCGCACGCACGCGGCGTCGCCCGTCAACCGCGGCGAGCCCGGCCCGGAACAGGTCGAGCAGCAGCGTGCGGCGCTCGTCAACGTTGAAGGTGACGTCCACCGGTTGCCAAGGGGTCAGACCCCTTGAAAGGTCGCTTGCGTCAATGCGATCTCGCCATCTCGATCAAGGGGTCTGACCCCTCCGATCAGATCGCGCGCGCGGTCCGGCCGCCCGGCAGGTCGAGGAGCCGCTGGGCGCGCGCACCGTCCGAGCGCTCGAGCTCGATGCGCGCGAGGAATTCACTCGTCACGTCGCCCGTCACGTACTCGCCCGAAAAGCAGGAGGTGTCGAAGGCGGTGATCCGCGCATCGTCATGCCTGCAGGCCGCGACGAGGTCCTCGAGGTCCTGGTAGATGAGCCAGTCCGCGCCGATCGAGGCTGCGACGTCCTCTTCGCTGCGGCCGTTGGCGACCAGCTCCGACGCGACGGCCATGTCGATGCCGTACACGTTCGGATAGCGGACGGGCGGCGCGGCTGAGGCGAAGTAGACCTTCTTCGCGCCCGCCTCGCGGGCGAGCTCGATGATCTGGGCCGAGGTCGTGCCGCGAACGATCGAGTCGTCGACCAGCAGCACGTTCCGGCCCCGGAATTCGAGGTCGATCGCGTTCAGCTTGCTGCGCACCGACTTTTGGCGCTTCTCCTGGCCGGGCATGATGAACGTGCGGCCGATGTACCGGTTCTTGACGAAGCCCTCGCGGTACTTCACGCCGAGCGCGAGCGCGAGCTGCAGGGCGCTGGTGCGGCTGGTGTCCGGGATCGGGATCACGACGTCGATGCCGTGCTCCGGGCGCAGGCGCTGGATTTTTTCGGCCAGCTTCTCGCCCATGCGCATGCGCGCCTTGTGCACCGAGATGTTGTCGATGATCGAGTCCGGGCGCGCGAAGTAGACGTACTCGAAAATGCAGGGCGTGTGCCGCCCCGGCGGCGCGCACTGCTGCGAGTGCATCCGGCCGTGCATGTCGACGTAGATCGCTTCGCCGGGCACCACGTCGCGCTCGAGCGCGAACCCGAGCATGTCGAGCGCGACGCTCTCGGAAGCGAGCATCCACTCGAGGCCCCGCGCGGTCTTGCGCTTGCCGAGCACCAGCGGGCGGATGCCGTGCGGGTCACGGAAACCGGCGATCCCGTGCCCGACCATCATCAGCACCACCGCGTACCCGCCGCGGCAGCGGCGGAACACGCCCTCGATCGCCCGGAATACGTCGGCCGGCGCCGGGCGGGCCGTGGTGGAGCGCTGCAGTTCGCTTGCGAAGACGTTCAACAGCACCTCGGAGTCGGAGCGCGTGTTGAGGTGGCGCCGGTCCTCCTCGACCATCGTGCGAGACAGCTCCACGGCATTGGTCAGGTTGCCGTTGTGCCCGAGGCCTATCCCGAACGGCGCATTGACGTAGAACGGCTGTGCCTCGTCGGCGCCGTCGCAGCCGGCGGTCGGGTAGCGCACATGCCCGATTCCGGCGTTGCCCGCCAGCTGGCGCATGTCCTCGTCGCGGAACACGTCGCGCACGAGCCCCGCGCCCTTGTGGACGAACAGCGCGTGCTCGTCCATGGTCATGATGCCGGCCGCGTCCTGCCCGCGGTGCTGGAGCACCGTCAGCGCGTCGTAGACGCGCTGGTTGACTGGTGATGTCCCGACGATGCCGACCAGGCCGCACATGGTCAGGCGTCCGCCTCGCCCGTCGCCTTCTCGTAGTACTCGATCGCGGCCGGCTGCGCGTACCGCTCGAGCCAGTTGGCGACCGCCTCGGCTGCCGGCATCGATTTCGTCTCCGCCCACCAGGGTTCGTTGCCGAGCTCGGCCGCGCGGCCCGCGAGCACGAGCAGCCCCACGATGACGACGCCGCGCACCAGCCCGAACACCGCGCCGAGCAGCCGGTCCATCGCCGCAAGGCCCACCGCACGGCGCGCGAAATGCGAGACCACGCTGCCGATCAGCGAGCCCGCGAGCAGCACGATCAGCAGCACGACGGCACGGCCCATCCACTCGCGCACGCCCGGCTCCGCGAGCGCGCCGCCGAGCCAGGGATTGACGAGGTACGCGAAATGCCAGGCGACCCAGAGTCCCACCAGCCAGCTGAGCAGCGCGATGGACTCGCGGATGAACCCCCGGAAATAGCCGACGACACCCGAAAGCAGCAGGATGATGGCGAAGATGTGGTCGGCGCCGTCCATAGACCCCCGCGAAACGTGCGGCATTCTAGCCGATCAGGGGTGGCGCGCCACGACCGGCTGGAATCCGTCCTTGGCGAGCCTCGAGGCGATCTCGTCGGCGCGCGCACGATCCTGTTCCGGGCCCACGCGCACGCGATAGAGGACCTGACCCGATGCGCGGTACTCGAGCATGAAGGCGGCGTAGCGCCGTTTCTTCAGCTCGGCGACGAGCTGCTCCGCCTTGGTGCGATTCGAAAATGCGCCGAGCTGCACGGCCCAGGCGGGCGCTTGCGGGGCGGCGGCCGTGCGCGCCGGCTCGACGGTCGCGGGCTCCGCGCGCGGCGCCGCGGCCGGCGCAACGACGGGCGCTGCGGTCCTGCTCTCCGCCGCTGCGCGTGACGCCGGGGGATCGGCCACGGGTTCCGGCACGAGCACCTGCTCCTCCGGCGCCACGCTTGGTTCCGCGAGCGGAACCTCGACTCGACGGGTCGGCCCTGCCGGGGATTCCACCGGCGCGCTGCCGCGGCCCGTAAGGATCGCAGGCACGACCAGCACCACGATGGCCACCAGCACCAGCGCCCCGACCAGCCGTTCGCGAACCCGCACTTCCATGACCCGGGATTGTAGCCCGGCGGCCGGTCACGGACCTGCGCCGAGCGCCACCAGCGCGGGCCCGACCGTGAGGAACGATCCGAACACCAGCACGCGATCGCCCGGCCGGCACTCGGCGCGCGCCTGCGCGAGGCCCGCTGCGACGTCGGCAACGGCGATGACCGATGCGGCGCCCGCCGCACGGATCCGGCGCGCGAGTTCAGCGGGCAGGAGCGCACGCGGCCCGTCGAGCCCCACCGCAATCCAGCGCTCCACCTGCGGCGCGAGCGCTGCGACGACCGTCTCGACGTCCTTGTCCGCGAGGATGCCGCAGACCGCGATCGTGCGCCCCGCAGCGGGCCGCACGGCGAGGCTCGCGGCAAGCGAAACTGCGGCTTCGGCATTGTGCGCAACATCCAGGATCCATTCGGGCTGCCCGGGAATGACCTGGAACCGGCCCGGCAGGCGCACGGCCGATAACCCGGCCCGCACTGCCTCGTCCGGCACGAGCAGCGTCGGCTCGACGGATTCGAGCAGGGCGAGTGCGACCGAGGCGTTGCCGAGCTGGCTGACGCCCGACAGCGCCGGCAACGGCAATTCCCGGCGCCGCGAGCCAAACCCGACGTAGTCCCAGCCGTCCGCGCGCTCCACGAAGTCGAAGTCGGTGCCGATGCGGCGCAGCCTCGCGCCGATCGCCGCGGCATGAGCGGCGACGCTCACCGGCACCTGCCGCCCGCCGAAGAGGGCCGGCCGCCCAGGCCGGAAGATGCCCGCCTTCTCGGCGCCGATTTCCTCGACGGTGGCGCCGAGCCATTCCTGGTGGTCGAGCCCGACCGAGACCACCGCCGCCGCATCCGCGTCGAGCAGGTTCACGGCGTCGAGCCGCCCGCCCATGCCGACTTCGAGCACGGCGACGTCCAGGTTGGCGCGCGCGAACGTCACGAGCGCGGCGAGCGTGCTCCACTCGAAGAAAGTCAGCGAGATGTCGCCGCGCGCGGCGTCGATCTCCGCGAAGGCCGCGAGCAGCGCCTCTTCCGTCACCTCGCGGCCCCGCACCCGGATGCGCTCCTGGTAGCGCACGAAGTGCGGCGACGTGAACAGGCCCGTCTCATAGCCCGCCGCGCGCAGGATTGCGTCGAGGTAGGCCGAGGTCGAGCCCTTGCCGTTCGTACCGCCGACGGTCAGCACGGTTGCCGGGAATGGCAGCCGGAGCCGGCGCCAGGCCGCGCTCACGCGTTCGAGGCCGGGGTCGATCTCGACGGGATGCGCCGCCTGTTGCCAGGCGAGCCAGCCCGCGAGCTCGCGAAACCGCACGGTCAGCCGGCGGCCGCGGGTCGGCGCAGCAGGATCCTCAGCATCGAGGCGATGCGTTCACGCAGGTCACGGCGGTCGAGGATCAGGTCGATCGCGCCATGGTCGAGCAGGAACTCGCTGCGCTGGAAGCCCTCGGGCAAGGTTTCGCGCACGGTCTGCTGGATCACCCGTGGGCCCGCGAAGCCGATCAGCGCTTTCGGCTCGGCGATGTTGACGTCGCCGAGCATGGCGAGGCTCGCGGACACGCCACCCGTGGTCGGATCGGTCTGCACCGAAATGAACGGCAGGCGAGCGGCCGCGAGATCCGCGAGCGCCGCGCTCGTCTTGGCCATCTGCAGCAGCGAAAGCAGGCCCTCCTGCATGCGCGCGCCGCCGCTCGCCGAAAAGCACACGAGCGGCGCCCGCTGCGCGATCGCATGCTCGACGCCGCGCACGAAGCGCTCGCCGACCACCGAGCCCATGGACCCGCCCATGAACGAGAACTCGAACGCGCCGGCAACGATGTCGAGCCCCTCCAGCGTACCGCTCATCACCACGAAGGCATCGCGCTCGCCCACCGCCTTCTGTGCCGCGGCAAGGCGGTCTCGGTAGCGCTTCGAGTCACGGAAGCGCAGCGGGTCTTCGGGTGCGACATCCACGCCGATCTCCGTGGCGCTTTCCGGATCGAGGAACTGCGTGAGGCGCTCACGGGCGCCGATGCGCATGTGGTGGGCGCACTTGGGGCAGACCTGGAGGTTGCGCTCGACCTCGGGCCGGTAGAGCACGGAGTCGCAGGCCGGGCATTTCATCCACAGGCCTTCCGGCACGGACCGCGTGCGGCGTTCCGTCTTGATCCGCGAAGGGATGATCTTCTCGAACCAGGTCATCTCAGGGGCCTACTCCCCAGCCAGGCCCGCGATCATAGCCCAAGGGCGATTGAGGGCGGTTTCAGGCACCTGCAGGGACTTCGGGTAGCGCACCTGCCAGAGGTAGAGCCCGCCCGCAGGCGCCGTGATCCCCGCGCGAGTGCGATCCCGCGCCGCCAGGATCTCGGCGACCCAGGCGGGCGGCCTTTCGCCCGCCCCCACTTGCATCAGCGTGCCGACGATGTTGCGGACCATGTGGTGCAGGTAGGAATTGGCGCTGATTTCGAGCAGGACGAGCGGGCCTTCGGCCTGCACCGAGATGGAGTCCACGTGGCGTTTGGCCGTCGTGGACTGGCACTCCACGGCGCGGAAGGACGAAAAATCGTGCTCACCGACCAGCGCCTGCGCGCCCTCGTGCATGGCAGAGGCGTCGAGCATCGCGCGTGTCCAGCAGACGCGGTCGCGCAGGATCGCAGGCCGCGTGGCTCGACGCAGGATGCAGTAGCGGTAAGTGCGGCCTTGCGCGGTGTAGCGCGCATGGAACGAAGGCTCGACTTCCATCGCCCAGTTGATGGCGATGTCCGGCGACAAATGGCTGTTCGCGCCGAGCACCCAGCCGCGCACCGGCCGGTCGGCGCGCGTGTCGAAGTGCGCGACCTGCGCGCAGGCATGGACTCCGGCATCGGTGCGGCCCGCGGCCGCCACGGTCACCGGGTGGTCGGCGACCGCGGAGAGCGCCTTCTGGACGCTGTCCTGGACCGTCTCGCGGCCGGGCTGCTGCTGCCAGCCGGCATAGCGGGTGCCGTCGTATTCGATCCCGACGGCGAGGCGCCGGACCGGGCTGTTCACGCCCCCGGCAGGGAGTCGATCAGCCGGCGCGCCTCCTGCTTCTGCGAGGCGCTGCCTTCGGTCAGCACTTCCTGCAGGATGTTGCGGGCCCCGTCAGGGTCCCCCATGTCCATATACGCACGCGCCAGGTCGAGCTTGGTCCCGACTTCGCTCATCGTGACGGGTTCGAGTTGCGACAACTGGGGCATCTGCTCGGTCTTGATCGTATTGCCCGCCGTCGGGGAGTTGTCCGGCGTGTCCGGCCCGCCGATGTCGAGGTCGATCTCGCCGAAGTCGACCTTCGGCAGCACCGATGTTGCGCTGTCGTCGCGCGCGGGCATCAGCGCCGTGCCATCGTCCTCGTCCCGCTCGAGCACCGCTGTCCGCTCGTAGCCGCGGTCGCGTTGCGCGATCTGCGTGATCTCGTCGTGCGCGCCGGTCGCGATCGCGGTGGCGTCGTCGATGTCCGGCAGGTTGTCGAGGTTGCCAAGGTCGAGGCCGAGGTCGTCGATCGCCATTTCGGCCGTGGATTCGGGAGTCGCCGGCTGCATGCGGTCCCGGGCCGCCTGGCCTGCCTTGAGCGCCGGCGTCTCGACGGTCGGCGTCTCGGACGAGGGAATCTCGAGCGTCGGCATTTCAACCGTGCCGCCGCCTTCGCGCCCGCTGATCTCCTGGGTCGTGGTGAATGACATCGATCCATCGCCCAGGTCGAATTCGAGCGCCGCGTTCTCGCCGGTCGCCTCTGCCTCGGCCGAAGCGGCCGCCACCTTGCCGAGATCGAGGTCGAGCCCCTCGTCGCCTTCCGGCGCGGACAGCAGGTCGAGGTCGACCAGGTTGTCGCCGCCTTCCAGCGAAAGGTCGACGCCCGCATCCTGCACCCCGCCCGCGAACATCGGCTCATCCGGCGCCAGTTGGCGGCCCATGATCACGATGCGGTCCCAGTCGGAACCGGCACCCAGCGTGCGCTTGAGGTCGCGCGCCACGGTCAGGAACTGATTGGTGTCGCCCGCGACGAAATGGATTTCCGCGAGCTTCAGCTTGAGGTCGTTGCGCCCGGGGTCCTTCTGGAGTGCCATGCGGACCAGGTCGACAGCCTGGTCGTACAGGCCGTAGGCCATGTGAAAGTCGGCTTCGGCGAGCGGGTCCGCAGTGTCGAGGTCAATGGCCGCCTCGGCACTGATGGTCTCCTCGTGCCCGGCGCTCGGCCGCGGTGCCTCGGTCTTCGGGCGCGCGATCGGACGCTCTTCGACTACGATGTCCTGGTCGTCGTCCTGGTCTTCGCTGTCGAAGACCGGCGGGCGGACCATCTCGGCGGTCCGGTCGCCCGTGGCAAGTGCCCGCAAGCGCATGGTCTCGGTCGGGATCGGCGCAGTGGCCGGCAGGTCGAATCCCTTCAGCGCGCCATCTACGTCCTGGTCGCGCCGGCGGCGGAAATAGTTGAACCCGAACAGGCTCAGCAGAATGATGGCGGCCGCGCCCACCAGCAGGGTCCAGTTGTCGGCCAGCGTGTCGAAGAACCCCGGCCCGGTATCGGCCTTGCGCGCGGGTTTCGCCGGGACGGGCTTCGGCGGCTCCTTCTCCGGCGGCGGCTCGGCGGTCGCCTGGCCGATGTCGTCTTCGGGGGCCACGGGTGCTTCGTCGGTCGGCTGCGGCGTTTCGACCGGGGCAGGCGCCGGTTCCGGCGTCGGGGCAGGTGTCGGCGGTTTCGCCGCCTGCGTCTCCGCATCGCGCGACGCTTCGAGCTTGCGCTGCAGGTCGGCGAGCTCCTGATTGCGGAGCTCGAGCAGCCGCTTCTGCTCGTCGATGTCCTTCTGCAGCGAGTTGATTTGCGACGCCACCTGCCCGCTCGCGGGCGGGGTGCCGGCAGCTTCGGCTTCGCCTTCCGGCGGCGTCACGAGTTGCAGGCGGCCCGATTCCTGGCCGCCGCCCGCAGCGCGCCAGGCAGCGTTCTGCTCGCTCACTGCACTTGCGGCCTCACCGGCGCTGACGCCCGCGATATCGTCGGGCGACGGTACGCGCAGGATTGCGCCTGCCCGCAACTGGTTGATGTTGCCGTTGAAGGCTTCCGGATTTGCGCGGAACAGCGCAATCATGGTGCGCTGGATCGCCTGGCGGTCGCCGCCGGCGAAGTTCCCGGCGATGCCATACAACGTGTCGCCGCGCGCCACTTCGTACGTCGAGCCCGCCGCGACGGCAGGCGTCGTTTGCCCATCCGGCGCAGGCACTGGCGCCGATACCGGCGCAGATTCCCCAGGCGCCGGGCGCGGGGGCGCAACAGGTGCGGTGCCGACGGGTGCGGTCGTGCTCGGCGCGGCGATGGGCGCCGCAGCCGGGCTCTCCGCGGCGGAGAGCATCGCCGGCGGGTCGAGCAGAACCGTGTACTCGCGCAGCAGCCGGCCGCGCGGCCAGTTGACGTCCACGAGGAAAGAGACGAATGGTTCCGCGATGGCGTCGCGCGACCGCACGAGCAGGACGCTGCGCCCGTCCTTGCCGCGGCCAACGGTAAACTCGAGCGAGCTCAGGTAGGCCGGGCGATCGAGCCCGTAACGCGCGAAGATTTCCGACGAGGCGAGGCCGGCTTCGAGGGCCGCCAGTTCTTCGGGCGTTGCTGCGACCAGGTCGATTTCGGCGGAGAGCGGCTGGTTGAGCGCCGAATTGAGGCGAATCTCGCCGAGCCCGAGGCCCAAGGCCACTGCCGGCGTCAAAAGAAGCGCCGAAATGAGGACGCGCAATTTCCCGCTCATCGTGACTCCCCAAGGCCGCGGCGCGCCGAAGCGTGGCTGCGAGCTTGCGAAATGGGTGTGAAACCGATCACAAGTCCCTGATCCTTTGGGACTATAGCTTACACGCCGTATTTACCAAAATCTTGCTTCGCGTCACGCAATGGCGGCACCCCGAAGGCGCTTCGGGTGTGCGCCGCAATGCGTTGATTCGCGGGCTTTCAGCCCGTGATCACCGGGGTCGGCGATGTGACCGCGGCGCATTGTGCCCGGTGTCTGAGCACGTGGTCCATGAGCACCAGCAGGAGCATGGCCTCGACGATCGGCACGGCCCGCAGCCCGACGCAGGGATCATGCCGGCCGGTAGTCACGATGTCGGCCGGCTGCCCGGCGACATCAATGGTCCGGCCCGGCACCTGGATGCTGGAAGCCGGCTTGAATGAAACGTGCACCAGCACGTCCTGGCCCGAGCTGATGCCGCCGAGCGTTCCCCCGGAATGGTTGGACTGGAAGCCGTCCGGCCGCAGTTCGTCGCGGTGCTCCGAGCCTCGTTGCCCGGCAACAGCGACCCCGTCGCCGATTTCGACCGCCTTGGCGGCGTTGATGCCCATCATGGCGAAGGCGAGGTCGGCATCGAGGCGGTCGAACATCGGCTCGCCGAGGCCCGGCGGAACCCGGCTCGCCCGCACGCTGACGCGTGCGCCCACGGAGTCCCCTTCGCGACGCAACTGCTTCATATAGTCCTCCAGGACCGGCAGCTGCGACGAGTCGGCACAGTAGAACGGGTTGCCGCGCGCCGTTTCCGGATCAACGCACTCGAGCCGGTGGGCGCCGATTTGCGAGAGCCAGCCAGCGACGGTCAGGCCGAGCTCTTCGCGCAGGTACTTGCGCGCAATCGCGCCAGCCGCGACGGTTGCGACCGTGACGCGCGCCGAGGCGCGGCCGCCGCCGCGATGATCGCGGAATCCATATTTCTGCTGGTAGGCGTAATCGGCGTGCCCGGGACGGAAGCGGTCCTTGATCTTCTCGTAATCGCGCGCGCGTGCGTCGACATTGTCGACCAGCAGCCCGATCGCGGTCCCGGTCGTGCGCCCCTCGAAAACCCCGGACAGGATGCGCACGCGGTCCGGTTCGCGGCGCTGGCTCGTGTGCTGTGAGGTCCCGCTCCGCCGGACCTCGAGATCGGCCTGGATGTCCTCCTCCGTGAGCGCGAGTCCCGGCGGGCATCCGTCGACGACCGCGCCGATCGCGGGACCATGGCTCTCGCCGAAAGTCGTCACGCAGAACGAGCGTCCGATGGTATTGCCTGACACGGGTCAATCCGGCAAGTCGGCGGCGTGCGCAAGGAAGACCTCGGCATGCCCGCGCTCGAACGCGAGCCAGGTCAGCGGCAGGTTCCGAAAGCGCCGGCGTACCCGTGGTGCCGCATTGCCGACCTCGACGACCAGGATGCCGCGCGGCCCCAGGTGCCGGCGCGCGCCCGTGACGATGCGCTCGACGACGGCAAGCCCGTTTCGGGAGGCGCGCAGGCCGGTCGCAGGCTCGGCGCGATGTTCGCGGGGCAGGCGGCGCATCCCGGCGGCGCTGACGTAGGGCGGGTTGCTCACGACGATATCGTAGCGCCGCGCTCCGATTCCTTCATAGACATCGGCAGAGAGCACGCGCACGCGACGGGCGAGCCGGTGCCGCCGGACGTTATCGCGTGCCACGGCGCGCGCCGCCGGCGACACGTCGGTCGCGTCCACGTGCGCGCGCGGCAACGCGTGTGCCGCCGCGATCGCGATGCAGCCCGAGCCCGTGCCAATGTCGAGTACCCGCCGGACGCGCGACGGCTCAACCCACGGCGCGAAGCCCGCAAGGCACAGCTCAGCGATCGGCGAGCGCGGCACGAGCACGTCCGGCGTCACCCGGATCGGGTGACCGGCGAACCAGCTGACGCCGGTGAGGTACGCCGACGGACAGCGCTCGCGCGCGCGGCGCTCCACGAGCGCGAGTGCGCGTGCCACGCCCTGCTCGGTCACCGGCAGCCGATAGCTCGCCGGTGCCGTTTCGTGGGCGAGTCCAAGCGCGTGGAAAACGAGTGCCGCCGCGTCGTCGCGCGCATTGTCCGTGCCGTGTCCGTAGTGCAGGCGCGCGCGTGCGAGCCGCTCTGTCGCCCGGTCGAGCAACTCACCGACATTTGCGAACTCGCGGCACCGGTCGCTCGGCCTTGCGCTCATGGCCGGCAGTCTACCCGGCGCCGCGCGGGCCGGTCCCGGCCGTGGAATAATCCGTCCCCATGCCGCGCATCCTCGTCATCGCCATCGTTCTCGCGGGCATCCTCGCCGGCGCCGCGGCTGCAAGGTACTCCTGGCGGGCCGGCGCGACGCAGCCAGGGCCCGAGCAGGCGGTGCTGTTCCAGTCGGCGCGTCCCCTGCCTGGTTTCGCGCTGGTCGACCATGCCGGCCGGCCGTTCGGCCCGGAACGTCTGCGCGGGCAATGGACGTTCCTGTTCTTCGGCTTCGTGAATTGCCCGGATGTCTGCCCGACGACGCTGGCGACGCTGGCTGCCGCCCGCAAGTCGCTCGCCGACCTGCCCGAGGCCGAACGTCCCGCGGTCACGCTGGTCAGCGTCGACCCTGGCCGGGACACGCCCGACGTCCTCGCGCGTTACGTCACGCACTTCGACCCGTCGTTCACCGGCGTTACGGGCAGCGAGGGAGCGATCGAGGCGCTGACCAAAGCGCTCGGCGTCGCGGTCATCGTCGGGCCGGCCGATGGCGACGGCAATTATTCCGTCGATCACACGGCGGCCATATTTCTCGTCGACCCCCAGGGCCGTCTTGCAGCGCTCTTCGGCGGTCCGCACGAGGCCGCCACGATCGCGCGTGACTACCGGCGCGTCGTCGCCGGGCGTTGAGCGGGATCGCCGCGTGAGCGGGCGCAGTATCGGCGAACGTGCTTTCATCGGGCTGCAGTACCTGTTGCCGCAGCACATCCTCTCGCACCTGGTCGGCTGGATCGCCGAAAGCCGCATCGGCTTCGTCCGCGGCGTCCTGATTCGCGCCTTCCTGCGGCACTATCCGGTCGACCTTGCCGAGGCCGCTCGGCCGGACGCGGACGCGTACGCGAGCTTCAATGACTTCTTCACGCGCCGCCTCAAGCCCGGCGCGCGGCTGCCCGATCCCGATCCGCGCGCTGCGCTCTGCCCGGCGGACGGCCTGCTGAGTCAGGCGGGCACGATCGCGGGCGACACGCTCCTGCAGGCCAAGGACATCGATTATTCGGCCACTGCCCTGCTGGGCGGCGACTCGCCGCTCGCGGCAGAATTCGCGGGCGGGGCATTCGCGACCATCTACCTCGCGCCGCACAACTATCACCGGGTCCACATGCCGCTCGCCGGTACGCTCCGGACGGCGCGCTTCGTTCCGGGTGACTTGTTCAGCGTCAACGCGGCAACCGCCGCGAGCGTCCCGGGGCTGTTCACGCGCAACGAGCGGGTTGTGTGCCTCTTCGACACGGCGGTCGGCCCGATGGCCGTGGTTCTCGTCGGCGCGCTTTTCGTCGGCAGCATGAGCCTCGCGTGGTCGGACCGCGTCGGCCCGCAGGGCGGCCGCCGCGTGCGCGAACTGCCGGTCCACGACCCGATCATCGCGCTGGACCGCGGCGCCGAGCTCGGCTGGTTCAACATGGGCTCGACCGTCATCGTCCTGTTCGGGCCGAAGGGGCCGGCACTGGTCGAGCATCTCGTTCCCGGCCGCGCGCTGCGGGTCGGCGAGCGGCTGGCGTTGGCGCGATGACCGGCGAGGACTGGCGGCCGGCCGCTTCGCTCGAGGTGCTGCGCGCCCGCGCCGGCATGCTCGAGCGGATCCGCGCGTACTTCACGGCGCAGGAAGTGCGCGAAGTGCAGACGCCCGTCCTGTCGGCAAGCGCCGTCAGCGACCCGGCGATCGAATCGGTCGGGGCCGAGACCGCGCGCGGCGAGCGGTGCTACCTGCAGACCTCCCCCGAGTACCCGATGAAGCGATTGCTGGCCGCGGGCTTCGGCGACTGCTACCAGGTCTGCCCCGTGTTCCGCGACGGTGAATCGGGCCGGCTGCACAATCCGGAATTCACGATGATCGAGTGGTACCGGATCGACTACGGTGTCGGCGAGATGCAGCACGACGTGGACCGGCTCCTGCGAGTTGCGTGCGCGGAGCTGCGCGATTTCAAGCCTGCGCGCGCCGTGAGTTTCCGGTCGGCGATGCTCGAAGGCAGCGGCATCGATTGCCGGGTCGCCGAGGTGCCGGAAATCTGCGCCGCACTCGCGGCCCGCGGCATCGAACCGGCGCACTCCGGTGGCTGGGAGCGCGACACGTGGCTCGACCTCCTGATGGGTGCCGTGGTCGGGCCCTCGCTCGGCCACGACGCGCCGGTGTTCGTGAATGACTATCCGCCCGGGCAGGCAGCCCTCGCGCGCCTCGGCCGCCTGCCCGACGGATCGCAGGTCGCGGAGCGTTTCGAGCTCTACGTGGACGGCCTCGAACTCGCGAACGGCTTCTGCGAACTGGGCGACCCCGTCGAGCAACGCCGCCGGTTCGAGCAGGACCAGGCGACGCGGCGCCGGCGCGGGCAGCGGCAGCGCCCGCTGGACGAGCGGCTGCTGGCCGCGCTCGCGGCCGGCTTCCCCGATTGCGCAGGCGTTGCGCTCGGCTTCGATCGACTCGTCATGGCGGCACATCGCCTGCCGAACCTGGATGCGGCCATGGCTTTTCCGGCAGCAAGGGCCTGAGGTGCCTTGATGCAGCACGCACGAGGCGACTCCGCGGACCTGCTCCAGCTCGTCGAAGGCGCCATTGCGGGGGAGCGAGATCCCTGGGCGAACGCGGCGAATGCGGCGGCGCTCGTTTTCGAATGCGTGCCGGAGCTCAATTGGGCAGGCTTCTATTTCCTGCGCGGCGGCGAGCTCGTCGTCGGTCCGTTCCAGGGCCGCGTGGCCTGCGTGCGAATCCCGATGGGATCGGGCGTGTGTGGCACGGCGGCCGCGCGACGCGCGACGCTCGTCATTCCCGACGTGCACGCGTTCCCCGGCCACATTGCCTGCGACGCGGCGTCGAATTCGGAGCTCGTCGTGCCCTTGCTGGCAGGCGATCGGCTGGTCGGCGTCCTGGACCTCGACAGCCCGCGCCTCAACCGCTTCGGTGCCGATGACGCACGCCTGCTCGAGACGCTGGCGACGAGACTCGTCGCCGCCTGCGACTGGAAACTCGCGGGAGTCGACGGTTTCTGAAGGGGTCAGACCCCTTGAGCGACCGCAGTTACGTACTCCAGGAAACCCTTTGGCTCAAGGGGTCTGACCCCTCCGTGACGACGCTGCTACTTCGCGCGGGCGATGTACGCGGCGCTGCGCGTATCGACCCTGATGACTTCGCCCTGGTTGATGAAGAGCGGTACTTTCACGACCGCCCCGGTCTCGAGCTTGGCCTGCTTCGTGCCCCCGGTGACCGTGTCCCCGCGCATGCCGGGATCCGTCTCGACGATCTTGAGCTCGACGTGCGGCGGGGGCGTGACTGTCAGCGGCTGGCCGTTCCAGAGCGTCATGATGCAGACGGTGCCCTCCTTGAGCCACTGCGCCGCGTCGCCGACCGCGGTTTCTCCTGCCGCGAGCTGCTCGTAGGATTCCGGGTTCATGAAATGCCAGAACTGCCCGTCCGCATACAGGAACTGCATGTCGGAATCCGTGACGTCCGCGGCCTCGACCGAATCCCCGGACTTGAACGTGCGCTCGATGACCCGCCCGGTGCGCAGGTTCCTGATGCGCACGCGGTTGAAGGCCTGGCCCTTGCCCGGCTTCACGAACTCGTTCTCCACGATGGTGAACGGGTCGCTGTCGAGCAGGATCTTGAGCCCGGACCGGAATTCGCTGGTGTTGTAGCTGGACATTGCAGATCGCCGTCGCGGACCCGGCAGCGCCGGGCGGGTGGTACCTGGGGGCCGCGTATGATAGCCGCTGCCCGCCCCACCGGCCACCCCGTGCCGGAGCATGACGCGGGTCGCGAAATCCGGGGATTTCAGGGTGTTACTATCCCCGCCGCCACCCCCCCGAGGCAGGACGCCCCCGGAGCCCGATGAAGCCGATTTCAGCGGTCCCGATGATTGCCCTGACACGAAGCCAGGACAACGTCGAGGCGATCAACAAGGCGCTGCGCAACGCCGGCCACCCGGTGCACGTCACCTGGCTGCCTGACGCGCGCGACCTCGGCGACGTCCTGACCCAGGCCTCCGCCGAGATGCTCATGATGTTCGCCGACGAGGGCATCGTCGACCTCGCGAGCGCCATGGATTTCCGTGCCCGCTTCGCGCCCGACGTGCCGGTCCTGCTGGTGCGCGAAAAGGTGGACGAGACCGTGATCGCCGAAGCGCTGGCGCTCGGCGCGCAGGATGCCGTGACGCTCTCGAACGTGCCGCGCCTGCAGCTGGTCGTCGGCCGGGAGCTGCGCACCTACCGGCTAGATCGCGCATTGTCCTCGACGCTCGCGTCCGCGCGCGAGGCAAAGAAGCAGCTGCAGCACATCGTCGAAGGCTCGACCGACGCGATCGCCCTGGTGCAGGAAGGGATCATCGTCGACGCCAACCCCGCGTGGCTCGCCTTGTTCGGCTACTCGAATCCGGAGGAAGTCGTCGGCACGCCGCTGATGGATGCTTTCGATCCGGACGACCATGCCGCGATCAAGGGCGCGCTGGTCGCCTGCATGCAGGGCAAGTGGTCCGGGCACACGCTGCACGCATCGGCCCTGGTTGTGAGCGGCCACCACCCCTCGCTCGAATTCCAGCTGGTACGCGCCGAGTTCGACGGCGAACCTTGCGTCCAGGTGGTGGTCCCGGCACGGGTCGCCGACGCCGGCGAGTACGAGCGCAAGCTCGCGGAAGCGCTGCAGAGCGACCCGGCCACGGGTTTCCTGCATCGCCGCAACTTCATCGACAAGCTTCGCGTGCGCATCGCCGAGCCCGCCAAGGGGGGCGTACGCTGCATCGCCTACGTCGAGCCGGACAAGTACGAGGCACTGCACGAGGAGCTCGGCGTCCTGACCGGCGAGGAATTCCTCGCCGACTTCGCGCGCCTGCTGCGCGAGCAGATGCAGCCCGGCGACCTCGCCGGCCGGTTTGGCGGACAGGGCTTCATGCTGCTCGTGGAGCGCGGCAATACGCAGGACGTCGAAGCCTGGTCAGAGCACGTCGTCCACAAGGTCGCGACTGAAGTCTTCCAGGCCGGATCGAAGTCGATGTCGACCACCTGCACCATCGGGCTCGGTCCCGTGCCAGCCGAGGTGCGCACGCCCGAGAGCCCGGCCAACGACGCTTACCACGCGCATCGCCAGGGCCGCGAAATGGGCGGCAACCGCGTGCAGCTGCTCGAGCACACCGGTGCGATGCTGAGGCTGCAGGACCAGGACCGTCTCTGGGTGCAGCAGATCAAGGCGGCGCTCAAGGAGAACCGCTTCCGCCTCGTCCAGCAGCCGATCGCGAGCCTCGTGGGCGAGGACCTCGGCATGTACGACGTGCTGGTGCGCATGCTCGACGAGCAGGGCCAGGAAGTCCTCCCGTCGGTATTCATGCCGGCGGCCGAACGCAATGACCTGATGAAGAACATCGACCGCTGGGTGATCGGCGCGGCGATGTCGTTCTGCGCGGCGCGCAAGCCCGGCGCCCTCTTCGTCCGCCTCGCGCAGGACACGCTCGCGGATTCGACCCTCCCCGGCTGGCTCGCGGACAACCTCAAGAAAATCAGGATCGAGCCCGCGCGCATCGTGTTCCAGATCCGCGAGGAAGCGGCGGCGCAGCAGATCAAGGAAGCGATGGCGCTGCACAAGGTGCTCGCGGACCGCGGCTTCCGCTTCGCCCTGGAAGGCTTCGGCATGGGTCGCGACACCGAGCAGTTGCTCAACCACCTGAAACCGGACTTCGTGAAGATCCACGGCGCGCTGATGCAGGGCCTCTCGGCGGACCAGGACAAGCAGGCCCGGGTCAAGTCGATGGTCGAGCTCGCCCGCAAGTGCAAGGCGATCACGATCGGGGAGCGCGTTCAGGACGCGAACACGATGGCCGTGCTGTGGCAGCTCGGCGTCGAGTTCATCCAGGGCTATTTCGTCAACGCACCCGAGGAAGTCGTCCTCGGCTGAGAAACGGAGGGGTCAGACCCCTTGATAAGCGCGAAGGGGTGTGACCCCTTCGCGCTTATCAAGGGGTCTGACCCCTCCGATCACTCCAACGTCAGGCGCGTGACCTTCCGGTAGTTGCGTGAAAGCACGGCGCCGCGCTGGCCGCGTGCGCCGAGGTGCTCCTGCAGCTCCTTCCAGGAAAGCGTCATCTTGCGGTCGTCGCAATGCACGACCAGCGATCGGTCGGGCGCCACCACGATCGCAGCCACCATCAGTTCCTCGCCTGCGCGCGACTTCTTGCCGGGAATGCCGAAGACGAGGTTGCCGCGCCCTTTCTCCATCTCGGGCAGTTCCGCGGCCGGGAATGCGAGCAGGCGTCCGTCCGTGTTCACGGCGGCGACCAGCGCGCCATCCGCCGCGGGTACCGGCGAGGCCGGCAGCACTTTTGCGTTTTCCGGCAGGCGAAACACCGTCTTGCCGGCCCGATTGCGGCCTGTCAGCGCCTCGAGCCGCGCGATGAAGCCGTGGCCGGCGTCGCAGGCCAGCAGCCATTTGTCGTTCGGCTCACCGATCGCCACGGCTGCAAACGTGGCGCCTTCCGGCGGGTCGAGCCGGCCTGACAGCGGCTCGCCCTGGCCGCGCGCCGACGGCAGCGTGTGGGCCGCGAGCGAGTACGCACGCCCGGTCGAATCGATGAATACGGCCTGCTGCGTGCTGCGTCCCGCGGCCGCCGCCTGGAACGCGTCGCCCTGCTTGTACGAGAGCGCAGTCGCATCAACATCGTGGCCGCGCGCCTGGCGCACCCAGCCGAGCTTCGAGAGCACGACCGTGACCGGCTCGGCCGTGACGAGCTCCTCTTCCGAGATTGCCTGCGCCGCGGCGCGCTCGACGATCTTCGTGCGCCGGGAGTCGCCGTATTCCTTCGCGTCGGCCTCGAGCTCGTCGCGTACGAGCCGCGTGAGCTTCGCAGCACTCTTCAGCGTCTTCTCGAGCGCCTCCTGCTCCTCGGCCAGTTCCTTCTGCTCGCCGCGGATCTTCATCTCCTCGAGCTTCGCGAGGTGGCGCAGCTTGGTTTCCAGGATCGCTTCCGCCTGCAGGTCCGAGAGCTTGAAGCGCTTCATCAGCACCGGCTTCGGCTCGTCCTCGCGCCGGACGATGCGGATCACTTCGTCGAGGTTCAGGAATGCGATGAGCAGGCCGTCGAGGATGTGCAGCCGCGCGGTCACCTTCTCGAGCCGGTAGCGCAGCCGGCGCTTCACGGTCTCCTTGCGGTAGCCGAGCCACTCGAGCAGCAGCTCGCGCAGCCCGAGGACCCGCGGCCGGCCGTCGAGGGCGATGACGTTGATGTTGACGCGGTAGCTGCGCTCGAGGTCCGTGGTCGCGAACAGGTGCGCCATGAGCTGCCCGACGTCCACGCGGTTCGAGCGCGGCGTGACGACCAGCCGCGTCGGGTGCTCGTGGTCGCTCTCGTCGCGCAGGTCCTCGATCATCGGCAGCTTCTTGGCCCGCATCTGCCCGGCGATCTGCTCGAGCACCTTCGAGCCGGAAACCTGGTACGGCAGCGCGTTGATGACCACCTCGCCGTCCTCGAGCTCGTACACGGCGCGCGCGCGGTACGTGCCGTTGCCGGTCTTGTAGAGCGCACGCAATTCAGACTTCGGCGTCACGATCTCGGCGCCGGTCGGGAAGTCAGGTCCCTGAACGTGCTTGCACAGCGTCGCGATCGAGGCCTCGGGATCGTCGAGCAACTCGACGCACGCGGCGGCGACCTCGCGCAGGTTGTGCGGCGGGATGTCGGTCGCCATGCCGACCGCGATACCCTGCGTGCCGTTCAGCAGCACGTTCGGCAGGCGCGCCGGCAGCAGCTTCGGCTCCTCGAGCGTGCCGTCGAAGTTCGGCTGCCAGTCGACCGTGCCCTGGCCGAGCTCTGCGAGGAGCACCTGCGCGTAGGGACGCAGGCGCGACTCGGTATAGCGCATCGCCGCGAAGGACTTCGGGTCGTCGGTCGAGCCCCAGTTGCCCTGCCCGTCCACGACCGGGTAACGGTACGAGAAGTCCTGCGCCATCAGCACCATCGCCTCGTAACAGGCGGAATCGCCGTGCGGGTGGTACTTGCCGATGACGTCGCCCACCGTGCGTGCCGACTTCTTGTGCTTGGCGCCGGCCGAGAGGCTGAGCTCGCTCATCGCGTAGATGATGCGGCGCTGCACGGGCTTCAGCCCGTCTGCGAGCTGCGGCAGCGCGCGGTCGAGGATCACGTACATCGAGTAGTCGAGGTAGGCCTTCTCGGTGAATGTCCGCAGCGGCTGCTTCTCGATGCCCTCGAAGTCGAGCGGTGGCTGCTGCCCCTTCATTCGACGGTCGCCAGGTTGCCCTTGGTCTCGAGCCACTCGCGGCGGTCGGCAGCGCGCTTTTTCGCGAGCAGCATGTCGAGCAGCTGGTCGGCGCCGTCCTTGGCCTCGACCGTGAGCTGCACCAGGCGGCGCGTGTCCGGCGCCATGGTCGTCTCGCGCAACTGCAGCGGGCTCATTTCGCCGAGACCCTTGAAGCGCGTGATCACGGGCTTGCCGCGGATGCCCTCGGCCTGGATGCGGTCGAGGACCCCCGCCTTGTCGTGCTCGCCGAGCGCGTAGTACACGTTCTTGCCCACGTCGATCCGGAACAGCGGCGGCATCGCCACGAACACGTGACCGGCGAGCACGAGCGGCCGGAAGTGACGCAGGAACAGCGCGCACAGCAGCGTCGCGATGTGCGCCCCGTCGGAGTCGGCGTCGGCGAGGATACAGACCTTGTGGTAGCGCAGGCCCGAGAGGTCCGTGGAGCCCGCGTCCACGCCGAGCGCCGTCGTGATGTCGTGCACTTCCTGCGAAGCGAGCACGTCCGCGGCCTCCACTTCCCAGGTGTTGAGGATCTTGCCGCGCAGTGGCATGACCGCCTGGAAGGACCGGTCGCGCGCCTGCTTGGCAGAACCGCCCGCGGAATCGCCCTCGACCAGGAACAGCTCGCAGCGTTCCGGATCCTGCAGCGTGCAGTCCGCGAGCTTGCCCGGCAACGCCGGGCCCGAGGTGATGCGCTTCCTCGTGACGCGCGCGGCAGCCTTGCTGCGCTCCTGCGCGTTGCCGATCGCAAACTGCGCGATCCGCTCGCCCGCTTCCGGATGCTGGTTGAGCCACAGCGCGAAGGCATCCTTGACGACGCCGGAAACGAACGCGGCGGATTCTCGCGACGAGAGCTTTTCCTTCGTCTGGCCGGCGAACTGCGGATTCTGCATGCGCACCGAAAGCACGAAGGCGACGCCGCTCCAGACGTCCTCGGGCGCGAGCTTGAGTCCGCGCGGCACGAGCGTGCGGAACTCGCAGAATTCGCGCACGGCGTCGGTCACGCCCGAGCGCAGCCCGTTCACGTGCGTGCCGCCTTCGGGAGTCGGGATCAGGTTCACGTAGCTCTCGGACACCGGAGATTCCGCGTCCGGGGCCCAGCAAAACGCCCAGTCCGCGCTCTCGTTGCCGCCTTTCACGTGACCCGTGCAGGGCTCCTCCGGCAGGCGATCGGCCTTGCCAACCTGCTCGAGGAGGTACGCACCGAGGTCGCCGGTGAAGTACCACTCCTCCTTCTCGCCGCTCGCCTCGACTTCGAGCGAGACGCGCAGGCCCGGGCACAGGACGGCCTTGGCCTTGAGGACGTGCTTGAGGCGCGGCACCGAGATGCTCGGGGAGTCGAAAAAGCCGGGATCGGGCCAGAAGCGGACCGTCGTCCCGGTCCGGCCGCGCTTGGCGGTGCCGACCGCCTCGAGCTTCGAGAACACCTTGCCGTTCTTGAAGCCGATGTTCCATTCCTTGCCGTCGCGCAGCACGTTGCACTCGAGGTGTTTCGACAGCGCGTTGACGACCGAGACGCCGACGCCGTGCAGGCCGCCCGCGCTTTCGTAGTTCCTGTCGGAGAACTTCCCGCCCGCGTGCAGGCGCGTGAGGATCAGCTCGACGCCGCTCACCTTTTCCTTCGGGTGGATGTCGACCGGCATGCCGCGGCCGTCGTCCTCGACCGACACGGAGCCGTCCTTGTGCACCGTGACCGCAATGTGCTCGCAGTGCCCCGAAAGCGCCTCGTCGACGCTGTTGTCGATGACCTCGTGCACGAGGTGGTTGGGGCTCCGCGTGTCGGTGTACATGCCGGGGCGGCGACGCACCGGGTCGAGTCCCTCGAGGACCTCGATATCCGATGCGGTGTACGACTGCGTCATGCGGGCCGGGATTCTACAACGAAGGCCAACGAAGGGGACGCGCACCTTCATATTCGTGAAGGTGCGCGTCCCCTTCGTCGTTAAAGTACACTGCCTGCGCCATCCGGCACGGGCGGTGAGCGCGTGAGCCGACAGAAGCAGCAGGCACCCGACTTCGAGGCGGCGCTCGCCGAGCTCGAAACCATCGTCCAGCGCCTCGAGCAGGGCGAGCTGCCGCTCGAGGAGTCGCTGCGCCAGTTCGAGCGTGGCATCGTGCTGACGCGCAGCTGCCAGAAGGCGCTGCAACAGGCCGAGGAGAAGGTACGCGTGCTCTCGAAGGGCAGCGACGGCGAGCCCGTCGAACGCGATTTCGAGGCGGCTGACGAGGACTGACGGGACGCCATGCAGGCCCCCGCCCCGCCCGGCGACTGGCAGTCGGCGTACCGCGAGCGCGTTGACGCCGTGCTGCGCCGCGTGCTGCCGCCCGAGTCGCAGGAGCCCGCGCGCCTGCATGCCGCGATGCGCTATGCGGTTCTCGGCGACGGCAAGCGCATCCGGCCGCTCCTCATGTACGCCGCAGGCAAGGCCATCGGCATCACCCCGGATGCCGTCGACGCGGCCGCGGCGGCCGTCGAGCTGATCCACGCCTATTCGCTGGTGCACGACGACCTGCCTGCCATGGACGACGACGATCTCAGGCGGGGCCGCCCGACCGCGCACCGCGCGTTCGACGAGGCGACCGCCATACTCGCCGGCGATGCGCTGCAGGTGCTCGCGTTCGAGCTGCTCGCCGACGAGCCGATGCCGGGCGTGACTGAAGGCGGGCGCATCGAGATGATCCGCCTGCTTGCGCACGCGAGCGGGACCCAGGGCATGGCCGGCGGGCAGGCCATCGACCTCGCCGTCACCGGGCAACTGCTGGCGCCGCTGCAGATCGAGTCCATGCACGCGCTCAAGACCGGCGCGCTGATCCGCGCGTCGCTGCTCATCGCCTGCGCGGCAAAGCCTGGCCTTCCCGCCCGCGAGCGCGATGCGCTCGACCGCTACGGGCGCGCGATCGGCCTGTCATTCCAGATCGTGGACGACCTGCTCGACGTGCTCGGCGATCCCGCGGTGACGGGCAAGGTCGCGGGTTCCGACGCGCTGCGCGGCAAGCCGACCTACCCGGCAGTCGCGGGCATCGCGGCGGCGCGCCTGCGGGCCGCAGAGCTCGCCGGGCAAGGCGTCGCGGCGCTCGCGGATTTCGGGCCGGGTGCCGATCCGCTGCGCGATTTCGCGGGCGACCTGGTCCGGCGCGGCCGCTAGTTGCAGCCGCGAGGTATGCCCCCTATCGGCGCTCCAGTAGACTCCTGCCATGGGTGAGGAAGCCGAGCTCAGCCTGCTCGCCACGATCGAAACGCCGGCCGACCTGCGCGCGTTGCCGCGTGAAGAACTGCGTCGGCTCGCCGATCAATTGCGCAGCGGCCTGGTCGAGACCGTGGGGCAGATGGGCGGTCACCTCGCCGCGGGACTCGGTACCGTCGAACTCGCGGTCGCGCTGCATTATGTCTTCGATACGCCCTATGACCGGCTGATCTGGGACGTAGGCCACCAGGCGTACCCGCACAAGGTCCTGACCGGGCGCCGCCGCCGGCTGTCCAGCATCAAGCAGCGCGGCGGGCTCGCGCCGTTTCCGTCGCGCGCCGAGAGCGTCTACGACAGCTTCGGCGTCGGCCATTCGAGCACGTCGATCAGCGCCGCGCTCGGCATGGCGGTTGCCAATCGCCTGACCGGCAGCGACCGGCGCGTGGTCGCCGTGATCGGCGACGGCGCGATGAGCGCGGGTCTCGCCTGGGAAGCGCTCAACCACGCGGGCAGCCTGGACGTCGACCTGCTCGTGATCCTGAACGACAACGACATGTCGATCTCGAAGAACGTCGGGGCGCTCTCGAAGTACTTCGCGCGGCTGCTGTCGGGGCGCACCTACTCGCACTTGCGCGAGGGCGGCAAGAAAGTGCTGCGCAAGATGCCGGTCGCCTGGGAGCTCGCGCGTCGCTCGGAGGTGCATGCCAAGGGCATGATCCTGCCCGGCACGCTGTTCGAGGAGATGGGCTTCAACTACATCGGGCCGATCGACGGCCACGACCTCGGCGCGCTCGTGTCGACTCTCGGCAACATGCGCGGCCTGCACGGCCCGCAATTCCTGCACGTCGTCACGCAGAAAGGCAAGGGTTATGCCCCGGCGGAGGCTGACCCGATCAAGTGGCACGGCCCGGGCCCATACGACCCCGCGAGCGGGACGATGTACAAGGAAAAGTCCGCCGGCCCGACGTACTCGCAGGTTTTCGGCGAGTGGCTGTGCGACATGGCCGAGCTCGACTCGCGGTTCGTCGGCATCACGCCCGCGATGCGCGAAGGCTCGGGCCTCGTCGAATTCGAGAAGCGTTTCCCGGAGCGCTATTTCGACGTCGCGATCGCCGAGCAGCATGCCGTGACCCTCGCCGCCGGGCTCGCCTGCGACGGCATGCGCCCGGTGGTCGCCATCTACTCGACGTTCCTGCAGCGCGGCTACGACCAGCTGATCCACGACGTCGCCCTGCAGCGGCTGCCGGTAGTCTTCGCCATCGACCGCGCCGGGCTGGTCGGCGGCGACGGCGCAACTCACCAGGGCGTATTCGATCTTTCGTACCTGCGCTGCGTGCCGAACCTGGTGGTCATGGCGCCGGCGGACGAGAACGAGTGCCGCCAGATGCTCTACACGGCAGGCCAGCTCGACCAGCCCGCCGCCGTGCGCTATCCCCGTGGCCGCGGCCCGGGGACCGCCGTGGAGAAAACGATGCATGCGCTTCCGGTCGGGCGCGCGGAGCTGCGCCGGCAGGGCGCGGGCGGGCTTGCGCTGCTCGCCTTCGGGACGATGGTCGACGCCGTCGCGGCGACCGCCGATGCACTCGACGCGACGCTCGTCAACATGCGCTTCGTCAAGCCGCTGGACGAAGCGTCGATCGCCGAGGTCGCGGCGAAGCACCGCGCGATCGTCACGATCGAGGAAAACGCCGTCGCGGGCGGCGCCGGCTCCGCGGTCCTCGAGCACCTGCAGCGAATCGGCAGTACCCTGCCGGTCCTCGTGATCGGCGTGCCCGACGCCTTCGTCGAGCACGGATCGCGCGAGGACAACCTGGCGGCGGCCGGACTCGACGCCCCGGGCCTGCGGTCCACGATCGAGCGCTTCTGGCGCGGCCAGGACATTGCGCGGGCGGTGCCGGCCGGGTAATCAGGACCGGCATGGTATGATTTCCGCATGAATGCGAAGCCAGCGGGGATCGTCGCCCCGATCATCGAGGACGTGCAGGGCCGCGCCGACACGCGCAGGATCCCGATCGACCGCGTCGGCATCAAGGACATCTACCATCCGGTGCGGGTCAAGGACCGGTCAGGCGGCGAACAGCACACGATCGCGAACTTCAGCATGTACGTGCACCTGCCCCACAACTTCAAGGGCACGCACATGTCGCGTTTCGTCGAGATCCTGAACGAACACGAACGGGAGATCTCGGTCGAGTCGTTCAACGAGATGCTGGCGGCCATGACCACGCGCCTGAACTCGGGTGGCGGCCACCTCGAGATGCAGTTTCCCTATTTCGTCATGAAGAAGGCCCCGGTCTCCGGCGTGCAGAGCCTGCTCGACTACAAAGCGACGCTCGCGGCCGAGATGAAGGACGGGCGCATCGAGACCCGGCTCAAGGTGCTGGTGCCGGTGACGAGCCTGTGCCCGTGCTCGAAGCAGATCTCCGATTACGGCGCCCACAACCAGCGCTCGCACCTGACCATCTCCGCGCGGATCCGCGAGCACGTCTGGCTCGAGGAGCTGATCGACGTCGCCGAGGAGGAAGGCAGCTGCGAGCTGTACGGGATCCTGAAGCGCCCGGACGAGAAGTACGTGACGGAACGCGCCTACGACAACCCGAAGTTCGTCGAGGACATCGTCCGGGACGTCGCCACCCGCCTCAACGCCGACGAGCGCATCCGCGCATATACCGTCGAGGCCGAGAACTTCGAGTCGATCCACAACCACTCGGCGTACGCGCGCATCGAGCGCGACAAGGACGCGTAGACGGAGGGGTCAGGCCCCTTGATGGGAAGGGAGGGGTCTGACCCCTCCAATCCCATCAAGGGGCCTGACCCCTCCAATCCGTTCAGCTGACGGCGCGGGACTCGCCGTTCTGCAGGCGCGAGATCAGCGCCTTGAGGAAGACCTTGTTGAAGCGCAGCTGGCAGGCCGATGAGGCCTGCTCGAGGAGCGTCGAGCTGACGCGCAGGATCGTGACGCCGTCGCCCGCGAGCACCGCGGCCTGGCGCTTGGCGCCGCGCAGGTAGCTGGTCTCGCCGAAGCAGTCGCCCGCCTCGAGCCGCCCGACGATGCGCCCGTCGCGCTCGACGGTGCAGGAGCCGGTCACGATCACGTAGAAGCGGTCGTCGATGCCGCCGGCGCGCACGATCTCGTCATTGCGCGCATGCGCCTGCCAGGTGCCTGCGCGCAGCACCTCCCAGATCTCGCCCGACGAGAAGTCGTGGAAGAACTTGAGGCGCCGCAGCAGGTTGAAGTGCTCCTGGCGGTCGGTCTTGTCGGTGCCGCGGCGCTGCTGCGCGTGCACGCGCGCGATGGCGTTCGCGAACTCCGCGCCGTTCGGGTAGCGCTTCTCGGGCTCCTTGTGCATCGCCATCGCGACCACGTTCTCGAGCTCGGCGGGCAGCTCGTCGCGCAGCGAAAGCATCGGCGCGGGCGTCGCGTAGACGATCGCGTGCAGCAGCTTCGCGAGCGCGCCGGCGCGGAACGGCCGGTGGCCGGTCAGCAGCTCGTACATGACGGCGCCGAGCGAGTAGATGTCCGAGTGGTTGGTGAGCTCGATCGACTGCACCTGTTCGGGCGACATGTAGCTCGGGCTGCCGGCGATGCCCTCGATGCGCGAGAAATCCGCGTCGTTGTGCAATGCGATGCCGAAGTCGATCAGCCTGAGGTCGCTGTCGGTGGTCAGCATCAGGTTGCTGGGCTTGATGTCGCGGTGGATCACGCCGCGCGAATGCGCGTAGTGCAGCGCCTTCGCGCACTTGAACATCAGCGTCAGCACGTCATCCACCGGCAACAGGTTGTCCGGCCGCGTGTAGGCGGACAGCGTGCGCGCGCCGTGGATGAACTCGGTGACCACATAGTAGTAGCCGCTCTCCTCGCCGGCGTCGTAGATCGGCATGATGTTCGGGTGCTGCAGCATCCCGACCATGTGCGCCTCGGAGAGGAACATCTTGCGCGCGACCTTCGCGCGCGCCGGGTCGTCGTCGCCGGCGATGCGATAGGCCTTGATGGCGACGTCGCGGCCGTAGAAGGGATCGTGCGACAGGTAGACGGTGCCGGTGGAGCCGCGCCCCACCTCGCGGATCACCTCGTACTTGCCGATGCGCTCGCCGAGAGCCGGCCCGCCATCGGCGGGTCGCATGATCGTCGGCACGGTTGCAGTAGCGATGGCCGGCTCCTCATCGGGATCGTCCGTGAGGATATTTCGTCAAAACCGGCGGAACCGTGAACCGCTTCGCGCTTCGCCCGGGGCCTTCAGTCGCTCATCCGAAGTGGTCGAAACCGTGACCGGCATCTCGCCCGGGCGGAGCGCCGTCGACGAGCACACCGTCACCCTCGGTCACCATGCCGATGCGGCGCAGCACGACCCCGGCGTCGAGCGCCGTGAGCTTCGCCCGGTGGCTGGGGTCGGCCGTGAAAAGGAGTTCGTAGTCGTCGCCGCCGGCGAGCGCGAACCGGATGCGGTCTGCGGGCGCGGCCACCGAGCACAGGCCCGCCGAGAGCGGCAGCTCGCGGCTCGCGAGCTCGGCGCCGACGCCGCCCGCTGCACACAGTTTGGCAAGGTCGCCGAGCAGTCCGTCCGACAGGTCGATGCAGGCGGTCGCGATGCCGCGCAACGCGACGCCGAGCGCGACGCGGGCCTGCGGTGACTGGAATCGCGCGAGCAGTGCCTCGCGCGCCCGCCCCTGCGCATACAGCCGGCCCTGCAGGATCTGGAGCCCCGCCGCCGCATCCCCGGGCGTGCCGCTGACCCAGAGGTCATCCCCGGGGCGCGCACCCTCGCGCCGTAGCGCTCCGCCCTCCGGCACTGCGCCTGCGAGCGTCACCGTGACCGTCAGCGGACCGCGCGTGGTATCGCCGCCGACCAGCGCGACGCCGTGCCGGCGCGCGAGCGCTTCGAAGCCGGCACAGAAGCCGGCCAGCCAGTGCTCGTCCGGCGACGGGATCGTGAGGCCGAGCAGCGCCCAGGCCGGCTCGGCGCCCATCGCGGCGAGGTCCGAGAGGTTTACCGCGAGTGCGCGATGGCCTACGAATCGGGCGTCGAAGCCAACCGGAAAGTGCACGCCGTCGACCAGTGTGTCGAGCGCGAGCACCAGTGCAGCGCCCGGCAGCGGCGCGACGACCGCGCCGTCGTCGCCGACAGCCGTGAGCACGTCCTCGCGCCGCGCCCCGCGTCCGGTGAAGTGGCGCCCGATCAGCTCGAATTCGCCCGGCACTGACCGAGCGCTCTAGGCGACTTCGCCGCGCTCCGCGCCGCGATACGCGCGCGAAGCGCGGTCGAGCACGGCATTCACGTAGCGGTGGCCGTCGGTAGCGCCAAAGCGCTTGGCGAGCTCGATGCCTTCGTTGATCACCACGCGGTACGGAACCTCGGGCCGGGTCATGAGCTCCCAGATCCCGAGCACGAGGATGGCATGCTCGACGGGATCGAGGCGGGCGGGCTCGATGTCGGAATGCCGGGCGAGCTCCGCGTCGAGCCCATCGCTGTCGGCGCAGATCGCGGCCAGCGCGGCGCGGAAGTAGGCGCGATCGGCGCGCGCGAACTCTGGCGACATTTCGTATTGCGCCTCGAGCTCGGCGGCGGGTTGCCGTGCGACCTGCCACTGGTAGAGCGCCTGCACCAGCAGCTTGCGCGCCGACGCCCGTGCCTGCACCCGGTCGCGGCCCGAGGACCGCGCGATCATCGCGCCAGCCTGCGCATCAGATTGGCGAGCTCGATGGCGACCCGCGCGGCGTCCGCCCCGCGGTTGCCTTCGCTGCCCCCCGCCCGCTCGAAGGCCTGCTCCTCGGTGTCGGTCGTGAGCACGCCGAACGCGACCGGGATGCCGGTCTCGCCCGCGACGCGCGCGAGGCCGGCCGCGCACTCGCCGGCGACGTAGTCGAAATGCGGCGTGTCGCCGCGGATCACGGCGCCGAGCGCGACGATCGCGTCGCAGCGGCGCGATTCGGCGAGGCGCCGGACCACCGCCGGGAGGTCGAACGCCCCCGGCACGCGCACCAGCTCGAGCGACGCCGGATCCGCGCCCTGCGCCGCGAGCGCCTCGAGCGCACCCGCCACCAGGCGCTCGACCACGGGCGCGTTGAAGCGCGACGCTACGAGCGCGATGCGCAGGTCGCCGACGCGCAGGTCGCCCTCGATGATGCGGAGCGGATTCACGCCACGAGTATATCAGGCGCTACCGCGCTCACTCCTCGTAGCCGGCGATCTCGAGCCCGAATGCGGAGATGCCGAGCAGCTGCCGCGGCGCCGACAGGACGCGCATGCGCGTGACGCCGAGGTCGCGCAGGATCTGCGCGCCGATCCCGTAAGTGCGCAGCACCGAGCCGCCCTCGCCCGCGTCCGGCCCGTGCTCGTGCGCGCCCGTGCCGACGATGCCGGATGCGAGCTCCTCGGGCCGCAGCACGACGACGATGCCGTGCGGCTCGCGCGCGATGCGCTTGAGCGCCGCGCCGAGCGTCCAGCCCGCGTGCTCGCCGCGGATGCCGATCAGGTCGCGCGGCGTGTCACGCAGGTGCACACGCACCAGCGGCGGTTCGTCACCCGGCTGGCCGCGCACGAGCGCCACGTGCAGGCGTCCATGCACGCGGTCCGAGTACCAGCGCATGCGGAAGCTGCCAGCCTCGGTCTCGACCTCGCGGTCCGCCACGCATTCGATCGAGCTCTCCTTGGCGAGTCGGTAGCGGATCAGGTCCGCGATCGTGCCGATCGCGAGCCCGTGGCCGCTTGCGAAGCGCTCGAGCTCGGGCCGTCGCGCCATCGTGCCATCCTCGTTCAGGATCTCGACGATCACCGCCGCCGGTTCGAAGCCGGCGAGCCGCGCGAGGTCGCAGCCGGCCTCGGTATGCCCTGCGCGCGTCAGCACGCCGCCAGGCCGCGCCATCAGCGGAAATACGTGGCCGGGCTGGCGCAGGTCCTCGGGACGCGCACCCGGCGCAACGGCGGCCTGCACCGTGCGCGCACGGTCCTGCGCGGAAATGCCGGTTGTCACGCCGGTCGCGGCCTCGATGCTCACGGTGAAATTCGTGCCGTGGCTGTCCTCCGACTCGCGCACCATGAGCGGCAGCCTGAGTGCCCGGCAACGCTCCTCGGTCAGCGTCAGGCAGATCAGTCCGCGGCCGTGGCGCGCCATGAAGTTGATGTCCTCGGGCCGCACGCGCGCCGCGGCCATGAGCAGGTCGCCCTCGTTTTCGCGCTCCTCGTCGTCCATCACGACGACCATGCGCCCGGCCGCGAGCTCTGCGAGCAGTTCTTCGATGCTGTTCATGCGCGTCCGCGGGCCCCCAGCAAGCGGTCCAGATAGCGGGCGACGAGGTCCACCTCGAGGTTGAGCTGGAGTCCCGGCGCGAGCGCGCCGAGCGTGGTCGCCGCCCGCGTGTGCGGCACGAGGTCGATCTCGAACTCCGTGCCTGCGACACGCCCGACCGTCAGGCTGACCCCGTCCAGCGTGACCGAGCCCTTCTCCGCGACAAAGCGCGCGAGCGCGGCCGGCGCCTCGATGGTCGCGCGCAATGCACCGTCCGCCTCGCGGCAATCGCGCACGCGGGCGACACCGTCCACGTGGCCCGTGACGATGTGGCCGCCGAGCGCGTCGGAGGCGCGCAGTGCTGCCTCGAGGTTGACCGGCGCGCCGGTTGTGAGCCCGCCGAGCGTGGTGCGCGCGATCGTCTCCCCGGAAAGCTCGGCCTCGAAGCGCCCGTCGGCGAGTGCGACGACGGTGAGGCACACGCCCGCAACGGCAACGCTGTCCCCGCGCTGCCAGCCGGAGGTCACGAGCCCGCCGGCGTCAATCGTGAGCCGCCGCGGGCCGCCACTGCCCGCGCCGACGGCAACGACACGGCCCACCGCCTTCACGATGCCCGTGAACATCAGGCCGCGCCCCGCCGCGGCCGCAGGCGCAGCAGCAGGTCGCCGCCGACGTCCTCGCGGCCGACGATCGCGAACTCGAGCCGCTCCGCCATCGTGGCCGGGGCCGCGAGGTCCGCGAGCGGGCGTGCGCCGCGGCCGAGCAGCGTCGGCGCGAGGTAAAGCGCGAGCTCGTCGACGCAAGCGGCCGCGAACAGCGCCCCGGCGAGCCCGGCGCCGCACTCCACGAGCAACTCGTTGACGCCGCGCGACGCGAGCAGCGTGAGCGCGGCCTCGAGATCGACGCGACCCTCCGCGCCGCCGACCGCCGCCACTTCCGCGCCGGCTTCTTCGAGCGCCGACGCGCGCAGGCCGTCGGCCTCGGCACAGAGGATCAGCGCGCGGCCCGGTGGCGCCAGGACGCGCGCGCCCGGCGGCGTGCGCAGCCGCGAATCGAGGACGACCCGCAGCGGTTGCCGGGTCGCGCCGGGCAACCGCACATCGAGCCGCGGGTCGTCCGCGAGCACCGTTCCGCTTCCGGTCATCACCGCCGAGGAACGCGCGCGCAGCCGCTGTACATCCTCGCGCGCGGCCTCGCCCGTGATCCAGCGGCTCTCACCGCCCGGCAACGCGGTTCCGCCATCGAGACTGGCGGCGAGCTTGACGGTCACCCACGGCCGGCCCCGCGTCATGCGCGAGATGAAGCCCGGGTTCAGCTCGCGGGATTCCCGCTCGAGCAGGCCGCCCATGACCGCGATGCCCGCAGCCGCAATTCGCGCGGCGCCGCCGCCGTCGACGCGCGGGTTCGGGTCGCGCATTGCGTAAACCACCCGGGCGACGCCGGCGGCGATCAAAGCGTCGGTGCAGGGCGGCGTGCGGCCCTGGTGACAGCAGGGCTCCAGCGTCACATAAGCGGTCGCGCCGCGTGCCGCGGCCCCGGCCGCCGCCAGCGCCACGACTTCGGCGTGCGGCCCGCCCGCGCGCTCGTGCCAGCCCTCGCCGACCACGCGCGCGCCGTCGGCGAGCACGCAGCCGACGCGCGGATTCGGGTCCGTGGTCCACAGGCCCCGGCGCGCGAGTTCGAGGGCATGCGCCATGTGGCCGGCATCCTGCTGGGCGGCCTCGGTCATCGCTTGCCGCGCGGATCGCGCGCCTGGGACGGCAGCAGCGACATCTGGCCGGCCGACGGGTCTCTGCGCCGGCGTTTGTCGAGCTGCTCGAGCTCCTCGCGGAACGAGTCCACGTCGTGGAACCGGTGGTAGACGGAGGCGTAGCGGACGTAGGCGACCTCATCGAGCTGCCGGAGCTCCTCCATGACGATCTCGCCGATCGTGCGCGAGGCGACCTCGCGCTCGCCCAGCACCCGCAGGCGGTGGCCGATGCGCTCGATCGTGGCCTCGACCGTCTCGCGGCTGACCGCTCGCTTTTCCAGCGCCTTCGTGATTCCCGCGCGCAACTTGCCTTCGTCGAAGGGCTGGCGCGTGCTGTCGTTCTTGACCACCTGCGGCATGACCAGCTCGGCCGTCTCGAAGGTCGAGAATCGCTCACCGCAGGACTGGCATTCGCGACGGCGGCGGATCTGGTGTCCTTCGCCCGCGAGGCGCGAGTCCGTCACCTTCGTGTCGTCGTGATTGCAGAACGGGCAGTGCACGGCCCCGGCTCTATGGAACCGCGGATTGAATCCGAGCGGAGCGCGTTGCTCGTCGTTCATGTATCACCTGATACACATCGCTCCTCGCGCCTTGCCAGGGACGAATATCGCACGCGGTCGCGCCCACTCGGATTCAATCCGCGGTTCCATTCGCTCACGCGTAGACCGGGAATCGCCCGCACAGGGCCAGCACCGCCTCGCGAACGCGCCGCTCCGCGCCTTCGTCGCCCACGGCGTCGAGCACGTCGGCCAGCAGGCCGCCGACCTGGCGTGTCTCCTCGAGGCCGAAGCCGCGCGTCGTGATCGCGGGCGTCCCGATCCTGAGGCCACTGGTGACGAACGGCGGGCGCGGGTCGTTCGGCACCGCGTTCTTGTTGACCGTGATGTGCGCGCGGCCGAGCGCCGCGTCGGCGTCCTTGCCCGTGTACGACCGCCCGACAAGGTCGAGCAGGAACAGGTGATTGTCGGTGCCGCCGGAAACGATGCGGTAGCCGCGCTCCTGCAGGGATTTCGCGAGCGCGCGCGCGTTGTCGACGACCTGTCGCTGGTACGACTTGAACTCGGGCGACAGTGCCTCGAGCAGCGCGACGGCCTTCGCTGCGATGACGTGCATCAGCGGCCCGCCCTGGGTGCCGGGAAAGATCATCGAGTTCAGCTTCTTGGGAAGTTCCGGGTGCTCGCGCGCCAGGATGAGGCCTCCGCGCGGGCCGCGCAGCGTCTTGTGCGTCGTGGTCGTGACGACGTCCGCGTGCGGCACCGGGTTCGGGTAGATACCGCCCGCGACCAGGCCCGCGACGTGCGCCATGTCCACGACGAAGTACGCATTGGCCGCGTCCGCGATCGCGCGGAAGCGCTGCCAGTCGATCACGCGCGAGTACGCCGAGAAGCCGGCGAGGATCATCTTTGGCCGGTGCTCGGCGGCGAGCCGCTCGACGGCGGCGTAGTCGATCTCGCCGGTTGCGGGATCGAGCCCGTACTGGACCGCGTTGAAGAAGCGGCCCGAGAAATTGACCTTCGCCCCGTGTGTCAGGTGCCCGCCGTGGTCGAGGCTCATGCCGAGGAAGGTGTCACCGGGATTCATGAGCGCGAAGAACACGGCCGCGTTCGCCTGCGAGCCCGAGTGCGGCTGTACGTTGGCGTAGGCCGCGCCGAACAGCTGCTTCGCGCGGTCGATCGCGAGTTGCTCCACGACGTCCACGTGCTCGCATCCACCGTAGTAACGCCTGCCCGGGTAGCCTTCGGCGTACTTGTTGGTCAGTACCGAGCCCTGGGCCTCGAGCACGCGGGGGCTCGTGTAGTTCTCGGAGGCGATGAGCTCGAGATGCTGCTCCTGGCGGCGCCGCTCGGCGGCGATCGCCTCCGCCAGCGGCGGATCGAAGGCGGCGATGTTCATTTCGCGTCCAAACATGGATCGCGGAGTCTACCCGAAAGGCCCGTTTCAGGCCCCTTCCACGAAGGCCCGGACGACGCGGGTCCAGGCGCGGGCAATGTTGCGCCGGTTGTAGCCGCCGCCGCCGAACCCGAGGATGCGTCCGGACGAATGGCGCTCCGCGACCGCGATCAGCCGCGCCGCGGCATGCCCGTGCGCCTCCTCGGTGAGCGCGAGATGCGTGATCGGGTCGCCGCCCAGGCTGTCGGCGCCGCACTGGAACAGCACGAATTCGGGCGCATGCCGCTCGATATGGGCCTCGATGACCGGCCAGGCGGCGAGGAACTCGGCGTCGCCCGCGCCGGGCTGCAGCGGCAGGTTGAGCTTGAAGCCCGCCGCGGCCCCGGACCCGATCTCGTCGGCCGCGCCCGTGCCGGGGTACAGGAAGCGGCCGTCCTCGTGCGTGTCCGCGAACACGACTGCCGGGTCGTCCTGGAACGCGTAGAACACGCCGTCGCCGTGGTGCGCGTCGATGTCGACGTACGCGATGCGGGAGAGCCCGTGCTCCCGCTTCAGCTGTTCGATCACGACGCCGATGTCGTTGAACACGCAGAAGCCGGCGGCGTGCGCGCGACCGGCGTGGTGCAGCCCGGCGATCGGCACGAAGCCGCGCCGCGAGCGGCCGGACATGATCGCCTCCATCGCGACCAGCGACGCGCCGACCACGTCGCTGGCGGCCTCGAAGACGCCCTTGAAGGCCGGCGTGTCGCCGGCGTCGAGCAGCCCCTCGCCGGTGGCCGAGCGCGCGGCGACGAAATCGACGTAGCCGGGATCGTGGAACCGCTCGAGCTCGGCGCGCGTCGCGCGTCGCGGAGCGAGCGCCTCCACGCGCCGGTCGAAGCCCTGGGCGACCAGCTCGCGCCAGAACGCGTCGTGCCGGTCCGGGCCGAAAGGGTGGCCGTCGGGAAAGCCGTAGCGGGCGATCCGCTCGCCGGCGACGACGCAGGTATCCGATCTGCCGTTCTCTGCCACGCGCTGCCGCCGTGTCGGTGAATGGCCCGGGCCAGACTAGCACGGGTGGCGGCAGGGGCCGTCATCGCAGATAATCCGCGGCCCCCTCGAACCTCGGCGACCCATGGCCCAGTACATTTATACGATGAACCGCGTCGGCAAGGTCGTTCCGCCGAAGCGCCACATCCTGCGTGACATCTCCTTGTCCTTCTTCCCGGGCGCCAAGATCGGCGTGCTCGGCCTCAACGGCTCGGGGAAGTCGACGCTGTTGCGCATCATGGCGGGCACCGACACCGACATCGAGGGCGAGGCGCGGCCGCAACCCGGCATCAAGGTCGGCCTGCTGCCGCAGGAGCCGCAGCTCGACCCGGCCGCCGACGTGCGGACCATCGTCGAGGAGTCGGTGAAGCCGGTGAAGGACGCGATCGCGCGCCTCGAACAGGTATACACGCAGTACAGCGAGCCCGACGCGGACTTCGAAAAGCTCGCTGCCGAGCAGGGCCAGCTCGAGGCGCTTCTCGCGAGCGTCGACGGCCACAATCTCGAGCGCCAGCTCGACGTCGCGGCCGATGCGTTGCGCCTGCCGCCCTGGGAAGCGAAGGTGTCGCAGCTCTCCGGCGGCGAGCGCCGTCGCGTTGCGCTCTGCCGCCTGCTGCTCTCGAAGCCCGACATGCTGCTGCTCGACGAGCCGACCAACCACCTGGATGCGGAGTCGGTCGCCTGGCTCGAGAAGTACCTCGAGCAGTACCCAAGCACGGTCATCTGCGTGACCCACGACCGTTACTTCCTCGACAACGTCGCGGGCTGGATCCTCGAGCTGGACCGTGGCCACGGCATCCCGTGGCAGGGCAACTACTCCTCCTGGCTCGAGCAGAAAGAGCAGCGGCTCGCGCAGGAGGAGAAGCAGCAGGAGGGCCTGCGCAAGACGCTCGCCCGCGAACTCGAGTGGGTGCGCGCGAACCCGAAGGCCCGCCAGGCGAAGAGCAAGGCGCGCCTGCGCCAGTTCGAGGAGCTGTCGTCGGTCGAGTTCCAGGCGCGTAACGAGACCAACGAGATCTACATCCCGCCGGGGCCGCGGCTCGGCGACCTGGTGATCGAGGTCGAAGGCCTGCGCAAGGGCTACGGCGACCGGCTGCTGATCGACGACCTCTCCTTCCGCCTGCCGCAGGGCGGCATCGTCGGCATCATCGGCCCGAACGGCGCCGGCAAGACGACGCTGTTCCGGATGCTGACCGGCGCCGAGAAGCCGGATGCAGGGACGGTTCGCACCGGCCCGACCGTGCAGATCGCGAGCGTCGACCAGTCGCGCGATACGCTCGACGATTCGAAGACCGTATGGCAGGAGATTTCGGGCGGCCAGGACATCATCAGGGTCGGCCACTACGAAACTGCCTCGCGCGGCTACGTCGGCCGCTTCAACTTTCGCGGCAACCAGCAGCAGCAGCAGATTGGCGAGCTGTCCGGCGGCGAGCGCAACCGTGTCCACCTCGCCAAGCTCCTGAAAAGCGGCGGCAACCTCCTGCTGCTCGACGAGCCCACCAACGACCTCGACGTCGAGACCCTGCGCGCGCTCGAGGAGGCCCTGCTCAACTTTCCGGGCTGCGCGGTCGTCATCTCCCACGACCGCTGGTTCCTCGACCGCATCGCGACCCACATCCTCGCCTTCGAGGGTAACAGCGAGGTCGTGTGGTTCGAGGGCAACTACCAGGACTACGTGCAGGACCTCCGGCGCCGCAAGGGCGAGAACGCCGACCAGCCGCATCGCCTGCGATACAAACCCTTGCACGCCTAGGGAACTGTCCCCTTCGCGCCTTCCAAAGCGTAGACTCGCCTTGTGGCAGTCTTCATCGACTCCTCCGGGCGCCTGCACCATGACCAGGAGAGCGGACTCGCCCTGGGTTGCCCGCACTGCGGCGTGCTCGCGCACATCTCGCCGGTGTCGGTGCCGGACTTCAACGTGCTCCAGCAGCACAAGCCGTCGCAAGTGGGCCTCGTCTATCGCTGCGCCGCCTGCAATGCGCCGGTATTCCTGCGCTTCACGGTCAAGCTCTACGCCGGCAGCCGCGTGGAACTCGCGCCGAACTTCGTCGAGCTCGAGCGCGCACGGGAGAAGTTCAACTTCACTTATTTGCCCGAGGATACCGAGCGGCTCGTGAAGGAGGCTTTCGCCTGCTACTCCGCCGGCTGCCACAACGCCTTCGCGGCGATGTGCCGGCGCGTGGCCCAGGCGACGTTTGCGGACCTCGGCCCGCAGGCGCGGCTCGAACTGTTCGAAGAGCTCACGAACATCCGCCGCCTCGCCGAGCTCGAGGACGGTGCCTACGACCTGGTTCGCAAGGTGTTGTTCGACTTTGACGAGCCGGGCCGCGGCAGCCTGCCGGCGGTCGATGAATTTCACGCCGGCGTGCTGCTCGAGGTGCTGAAAGACCTGCTCTACCAGGCCTACGTACGACGCGGCCGGCTACAGCAGGCGATGATGGTCCGACGTTACTTCGCCGAGGAATCCTCGAACGTCACGCCGCTGCCCGGCACCCGGGCCTGACGGACATCAGCCGACCCAGACCCGCGCGTTCCTGAAGATCCGCATCCAGCCGCTGTCCTCCCCGGCAGTCGCCGGGTGCCAGGAGTTCTGCACCGTGCGGTAAACGCGCTCCGGGTGCGGCATCAGGATCGTCACCCGGCCATCGTCTGACGTGAATCCAGCTGCGCCCAGCGGCGAGCCGTTCGGGTTTGCCGGATAGGTGGTTGCGACGCGCCCGCGATTGTCCACGTAGCGCAGCGCCACCCGCGCATTCGCTGCGGCCTCGTCCGCGGCGCTCGCAAACTGCGCGCGCCCCTCCCCGTGTGCGACTGCGATCGGGAGCACGGAGCCCGCCATGCCCGCGAAAAATGGCGAGTTCGTCCCGACCACCTCGACCAGCGACAAGCGGCCCTCGAACTGTTCCGATCGGTTGCGCCGAAAGCGCGGCCAGTGCGCCGTGCCAGGGATCAGCTCGGCGAGCGCTGCGAGCATCTGGCAGCCATTGCACACGCCGAGCGTGAAGCGGCTCGCCTCTGCAAACCAGGCTTCGAACAGCGCGCGTACCCGCGCGTTGAAGAGTATGGACTTGGCCCAGCCCTCGCCCGCGCCCAGCACGTCGCCGTAGCTGAACCCGCCGCAGGCGACCAGGCCGTTGAAGCCCGAGAGCGTCCCCCTGCGCTCGATGAGGTCGGTCATGTGCACGTCGACCGCGTCGAAGCCGGCGCGGTCGAAAGCGGATGCCATCTCGACCTGGCTGTTGACGCCCTGCTCGCGCAGCACGGCCACCCGCGGCCGTGCTCCGCGCGCGATGAACGGCGCCGCGATGTCTTCGTCCGGGTCGAAGGCGAGGCGCCAGGCGAGGCCCGGGTCACCTTCGTCGATCCGTGCGTCGCGCTCCTCGTCGGCGCAGGCCGGGTCGTCGCGCAGCCGCTGCATCCGCCAGGTCGTCTCCGACCACGCGGCGCGCAGCGTCACGCGGTCCGCATCGATCAAAAGCTTCCCGGCAATGGAAATGGCGACCCGACGGCCGGTGCTCGCGCGTCCGATACGCCGCGCCAATGCCGCAAGACGGTGGCGGCCCAGGACGGCCTCCACGCGTGCCACGTCCGACTCGCGCACCTGCAGCACGGCGCCGAGCTCCTCGGCAAACAGCGCCGCGACCGGCCGCGCGACCCGCCCGAGGTCGACTTCGATCGCGGCGCGGCCTGCAAAGGCCATCTCGAGCAGCGTGATCGCAAGGCCGCCATCGGAACGATCGTGGTAGGCGAGCACCAGTCCCGCCTCGCGCAGCTCCTGGAGCGCAGCGAAAAAGGCGGCCAGCCGGCCAGGATCGTCGAGGTCGGGCGGGACGTCGCCGATCTTCCCGTAGACCTGCGCGAGGCAGGAACCGCCGACGCGGTCACGGCCGCCGCCGAGGTCGACCAGCACGAGTTCGGTCGGCCCGGCGTCGAGCACGAGCATCGGGCTCCACGTGCGCCGCACGTCGCCGACCGGCGCACAGGCCGTGACGACCAGCGACAGCGGCGCAACCACCTGGCGCTCGCGGCCCGCTTCGCGCCACCCGGTGCGCATCGACAGCGAGTCCTTGCCGACCGGGATCGCGATGCCGAGCGCCGGGCAGAACTCCTCGCCGAGCGCGCGAACGGTGTCGAACAGATCGGCGTCCTCGCCCGGATCGCCGCAGGATGCCATCCAGTTCGCGGACAGCTTGACGTCGCCGAGCCGCGCAATGTCCGCGGCGGCGAGGTTTGTGATCGCCTCGCCCACCGCCATGCGGCCCGAAGCCGGAGCGTCGAGCAGCGCGATCGCAGGCCGCTCGCCAAGCGCCATCGCCTCGCCGGTGCGGCCGGCCAGCGCCGAGGTCGTGACCGCGACGTCGCTGACCGGCACCTGCCACGGGCCGACCAGCGGGTCGCGACTGATCATCCCGCCGACGCTGCGGTCGCCGATGGTGACCAGGAAGCCCTTGTCGGCGATCGCCGGCAGGTAGAGCAGCCGTTCGAGCGCCGTGCGCGCTTCGAGACGCTCCGCGTCGAAGTCGTCGCCCGGCCGCCGACGGCGCGCGGCGTTCCGCTGCATGCGCGGCGGCCGGCCGAACAGGTCCGCGATCGGCATGTCCACCACGCGTTGACCTGCGCGCTCGTCTTCGACCACCAGCCGCCCGTCGTCCGCAGCCACGCCGATCACCGCCACCGGGCAGCGCTCGCGCTGGCACTGCGCCATGAACCTGTCGAGTGCCCCCGCCTCGAGGGCGAGCACGTAGCGTTCCTGGGCCTCGTTGCACCAGATCTCGAGCGGCGACATGCCGGGTTCGTCGCTCGGCACGCGTGCGAGCTCGATGCGCCCGCCGCCCGGCGCGACGACTTCCGGAACCGCATTCGAGAGTCCGCCGGCGCCGACGTCGTGGATGATCAGGACCGGGTTGGCCTCGCCCATCGCCCAGCAGGCGTCGATGACCTGCTGCGCGCGGCGCTGCATCTCGGGATTGCCGCGCTGCACGGACGCAAAGTCGAGCGACTCGCTGCCGGCGCCGCTGTCTTGCGAGGAAGCCGCGCCGCCGCCGAGGCCGATGAGCATCGCGGGGCCGCCGAGCAGCACCAGCGGCGCGCCGGCAGGCACGGGTCGCTTGTCGACGTGTGGGCGCCGGACGTTGCCGACTCCGCCGGCGATCATGATCGGCTTGTGGTAGCCACGGACGACGGAATCGGGATCACCGGCCACACGCTGCTCGAAGGTGCGGAAATAGCCAAGGATGCCGGGCCGGCCGAACTCGTTGTTGAAGGCGGCCGCGCCGATCGGCCCCTCCAGCATGATGTCGAGCGCCGAGGCGATTCGCGCCGGACGGCCGTGGTCCGACTCCCAGGGCTGCACGAAGCCAGGAATCCGCAGGTTCGAAACCGTGAACCCGACCAGGCCCGCCTTCGGCTTGGCGCCGCGGCCGGTCGCGCCCTCGTCGCGGATTTCGCCGCCGGAGCCGGTCGCTGCACCGGGGAATGGCGAGATTGCCGTCGGATGGTTGTGGGTCTCGACCTTGAGCAGAATGTCCACGGGCTCTTCGTGCCACTTGTACGCGCCGCCGCCGGACATCGCGAAAAAGCGCGCGCCGCGCGGGCCCTCGATCACCGCCGCGTTGTCGCTGTACGCGGACAGGACGCCTGCAGGACTCACGGCCTTGGTGTTGCGGATCATCGCGAACGGCGAGCGCGGCATCGCCTCGCCGTCGATGCGCCAGTCGGCATTGAATATCTTGTGCCGGCAATGCTCGCTGTTCGCCTGCGCGAACATCATCACCTCGACGTCAGTCGGATCGCGGCCGAGGCGCCGGAAGACATCGGCGAGGTAGGCAACCTCACCGTCCGACAGCGCAAGGCCCATTTGCGAGTTCGCGCGCGCCAGCGCGGCGGACGGATCGCCGCCGAGCGCGATGCGCCCGAGCGGCCGCATCGCCTGCGACTCGAAGAGGCTCGCAGCCTCGTCGTCGGTGTGCATCAGCGCCTCGGTCATCGGGTCGAAGAGCGGCACCGCGAGCGCCGAGAGCCGTTGGCGCGAAAGCTGCGCGCCCGCGTCAACGCGCCAGGACCGGCCCCTCTCGATGCGTCGCACCGCCGGGAGACCGCAGACGTGGGCGATGTCGGTCGCCTTCGAAGACCAGGGTGAGACGGTACCCGGCCGGGGCACGGTGAGGAGCGCCTCGCCCGGCGGCTGCGGCGCTGCGCCGGCATCGAAGTCGAGCAGCCGCTCGAGCACGCGGCGCTCGTCCGGTTCCAGCGCGCGGTCGATGTCCACGAAATGCAGATACTCGACCGCGATACCGCATACCGCGGGCTCGATGCGGCGCAGCGCCGCAAGCAGGCCCTCGATCCGGAAACTGGAGAGTGCTGGCGCGCCCCGGAACCGCAGCATCAAGCGGTCAGCGCTTCACGCCCGGATCGCCGCCGGCCGGGAACAGGGTGACCGGGAACTGGGCGACGTTTCCGCCCTCGAGCGCGCTGATCTTGCTGACGCCCTGCTTCCGCACTTCGTCGATGCGAATGACGGCGTGCATCGGCAGGTAGCTGCGCTTGACGCCCGCGAACTCCGACTTGATGCGCTCCTCGGCCGGATCGAGCACGACGCTGCTGCGCTCGCCGAACACCAGCTCCTCGACTTCGACGAAGCCGAACAGGCCTCCATGGCTGACCTTGCGGGCGTAGATCTCGTAGACCTTGCCCTGGTTGATGAAGACGATCCTGAAAATGTGACTGGTAGCCATGATCCGGATGGGGGTTGCCCTGTCGTGGGCGCGCTATTATACGGGCGATGGCGCTCAGGCTGAAAATTGTCAGCGACAATGCGTCCGCCGCGGGTGACAACCCTCGCTGGACCTTTGGCGTCAACGGCGGCCGCATCGGCCGCAACACCAGCAACGACTGGGTGCTGCGCGATCCCGACCGGTATGTTTCGGGACGCCACGCCGAGATCGAGCACCGGGGCGGCACCTGGCTGCTGCGCGACACCAGCACCAATGGCACGTTCGTGAACGATTCCGACGAGGCGCTCGGCCCAGAGCGGCTTCACCAGTTGTCCAATGGCGACCGGTTCCGCATCGGCGAGTACGAGATCGAGGTCGAGATCACGGGCGGCAATGACTTCCCGCCCCAGGAACGGGCTCCGGCCGCCGAAAGCGAAATCTCCGCTTCGTTCGAAGTGAAGAATTTCATTTCGACCGGCCGGAGGGAGCGCGTCGCGCAGGCCACGGCGCGACCGCGCGCCGAGCCCGCGCCGCCGCGCATCGTGCCGCCCCCTGCCCCGGCAGCGCCCACGGCAAGTCCGCCGTCGGCGCGCACCGCGGACCAGGAGCAATGGCCCGGCCTCGCTTCATTCTGCAAAGGTGCCGGCATCGACCCGATCGCCCTGCCCGCCGAGGTGCGCAGCACCGCGCTCGCACAGGCGGGCCAGCTGCTGCGCGAAGCTCTGGTCGGCTTCTCGGAACTCGCGCGCACGCGCGCCGACTTCGCGAGCGAGTTTGGCATCTCCTCGGGCGCGCGGCACCGCGACGCCACCGGCGCGTTCGCGCGTATCGAGGCGATCGAGCAGATCCTCGAGCAGATGCTTGCCGGCCGCGGCCCCGGCGACATTCGCGCCGTCGACGCTGTCCGCAAGCACTTCGCGCGGGCCCGCCAGCACGATATCGCCTTGACCGGCGCGCTGCGCGAGGCGCTCGCCGCCGTTCTCGAGAAGCTCAATCCCGAGTCCCTCGAGGAGCAGCTCGGTCGGCGCGCGCAAGGCCTCGCCGGCAGCGAGTTGCAGGCACGGCTGTGGAATCGCTACCTCGAGCTCTATCGCGCTACCGCACAGGCTGGCGACGCCGGGCTGCCCGCCGTGTTCCTCGCTGCCTTCGTGCGCGCCTACGAGACGCTGGCTGCCGGCGGCAGCGCGCGCGACCCAGGCGACCGCGAATAACGTAGGGGATGCGCAAGTTCCGGCGGTGTGAACGAGGTTCGCCCGGCCCGGAATCTCTGGACTGCCGGCTATGCGTGGCGGAGAGGGTGGGATTGTGCGCGCTGCGCGCGCATCCCTCGCTGCGCTCGGGACCGTCGCTGCTGAGCGGCGCCGTCCTTCGGCGCGCTACGCGCGCTTCGTCGAACCCGGGTGGGTTCGTCCACACACCTTGACCGCCAATGAAAAGGCCGGCCTGCCGTTTTCCTTCGGTCCTTCGGGAAAACCGCAGGCCGGCCTTTTCATTGGCGGAGAGGGTGGGGTCGGTTCTGGTGCGCTGGCGGCAGGAGAAAATAGACCTTTCTCCGGCTCTGATCTCAAAATTAAGCTGAAACGAGAGCCCGGTCCCAGAGCTGCTTGAGTGACTGGTTCCGCCACTGAAGACCCGGGCCGAATGAGAACTGTCGCTTGTGAATCCGATGCGCCAGCTCGATGCCCGCGAGCGTTATCACTGCGTTTCCAAACGATTTGAAGCCCAGCATGGAAGCGCAGCGGCGTTTGATCGCGCGATGATCCTGCTCAACAATGTTGTTCAGGTAGGGACAGTTCCTCACGAGAACATACTTCCACTTGGGATCCGCCCGGCGCAGGAGCCGCAGCGCCTGATGACTCGGGGCGTGCCCGTCGAGCGTGATCTTGCGCGGCCAACGCGGCAGGGATGCGGCCAATGCCTTGCGGAAGAATGCCTGTGCCGCCGCGATGC
>Ga0187894_10000417_pt1 | contig 57327 bp, 52 predicted proteins | sample GBC1701081metaG_FD_136650 | JGI IMG/M metagenome (GOLD analysis project Ga0187894, IMG submission 136650) | White microbial mat communities from a lava cave in the Kipuka Kanohina Cave System on the Island of Hawaii, USA - GBC170108-1 metaG ...
CCACCGGGTGCCTCATGCGCGACCTCCCTCGGTCACGATGCCGGGCGAGACGAGGGTCACCATGGAACGGTCGACGACCGAATGCTTCATCTGCGACCTCCCTCGGTCACGATGCCGGGCGACACGAGGGTCACCATGGAACGATCGACGACCGAATGCTTCATCTGGGACCTCCCGCGAGGACGCCGTCAGCGCCGAGGCCCTCGACGTCGCCCTGGATGAATTGCCGGACGATCGGGTTTTCCGAGGCCTGGATGGCCTTCGGCGTGCCGCACTCGACGATGACGCCGTCGTGGAGCATCGCGACCCGGTCGGCGATCCCGAAGATCTCGGGGATCTCGTGGCTGACCACCACGGCCGAGAAGCGGAACGTGTCGTGGAGCTGCACGATCAGGTGATGGATCGTGTTGACGAGGATCGGATCGAGGCCCGTCGTCGGCTCGTCGAAGAACACCACCTCGGGTTCGGTGACGAGCGCCCGCGCGATGGCCACGCGCTTGCGCATGCCGCCGGAAATCTCGGCGGGGTTCTTGTTCTCCATGCCCTGGAGGCCGACCTGCGCGAGCTTCTCGTCGACGCGGGTCCGGACCTCCGCGGCCGGCAGCCGCTCCTTCTCGCGCAGGGGGAACGCCACGTTGTCGGCGACCGACATCGAGTCGAAGAGGGCGCCACCCTGGAAGACCACGCCGTAGCGCCGGCGAATCTGGGCGAGGGCGACTCCCCGGAGCCGCGTGATGTCGGTGCCATCCACCAGGACGGCCCCGGCGTCGGGACGCAAGAGTCCGATCAGGTGCCTGAGCAGCACGGACTTGCCCCCGCCGCTCCGGCCGATGATGACCATGATCTCGCCCGTGGCGACCTCGAGGTCGAGACCGCGCAGGACCGGCTGCGGGCCGAACCGCTTGTAGAGACCCTGGACGCGGATCACGGCAGCACGGACCCGAGGACGTAGTCGGCGACCAGGATCAATACCGAGGACAAGACGACGGCCTGGGTCGTCGCGCGCGCGACGCCCTCGGCGCCGTGCCCGCAGTGAAAGCCCTTGTACGTGCAGACCCACGGCACGAGGATCCCGAAGGCCAGCGATTTCCAGAACCCCACCATGACGTCCGAGAAGTCGACGAAGGTGTGCATCTCGCCGAAGTAGGTGCCCGCCGAGAGGCCGAGCAGCTTCACGCACACGAGATACCCGCCGAAGATGCCGACCACGTCGAAGATCGCCGTCATCAGCGGGAAGGTCACGATGCCGGCGACGAGGGCCGGAACGACGAGGTAGCGGGTGGGGGACAGCGCCATCACCGTGAGCGCATCGATCTGCTCGCTGATGCGCATGATGCCGATCTCGGCGGTGAGGGCAGAGCCCGCCAGACCGGTGACGAATACCGCGCACAGGACCGGGCCCAGCTCTCGGATCAGCGAGAGCGCGACGGCGGGGCCGAGAAAGGCCTCGGCGCCGAAGCGCGACAGCACCAGGAAGATCTGCAGCCCGAGCACCATGCCGGTGAAGCCGCCGGTCAGGACCACGAGCGTGAGCGAGCCGGATCCGATGAAGTGGATGCGGTCGATCACGCGGCCGAGCTTGAACGGCGGCACGAGGACGATTGCGACGGCGTGGGCGAAGAAGCGACCGAACCGGCCCAGCGATTGGACGACGTCGAGCGTGGCTCGGCCGAGCCCCGCCACCGGCCGGAGGACCGCGGGGAGGGGCGCCGCGCCCTCCGGGACGCTCACGAGTGAGCGCTCCGGTAGACTCCGAGGGCCCACAGCGGGAAGTACTTCGCGTACAGGTGGTACTTCAGATAGAAGACCCGGGGGAAGCCGGTGCCGTTCCAGAGTGGGTCTTCCCACGTGCCGTCGGCGCCCTGCGTCGTCAGCAGAAACTCGATGCCGCGCTCGATCGCGGGTCCGCCCGAGTGACCCGCGGCGAACAGCCCGAGGAGGGCCCAGGCCGTCTGGCTCGGCAGCGAATCGCCCCGTCCCGCCTGCGAGACATCATCGTAGGAGGCGGGCGTTTCTCCCCAGCCGCCGTCGGGATTCTGACGGGACAGGAGCCAGGCCACGGCGCGCTGCACGGAGTCCCTCGAACTGCTCTCGCCGATCGCGCCGACGCCCCGAAGCACCGACCACGTTCCATAGATGTAGTTGACGCCCCACCGCCCGTACCAGGAGCCATCCTTGGACTGGGTGCGCTCGATGAAGCCGATCGCGGGGCCCGCGGCCGGATGCGAGCGATCGTAGCCGAGCGTGCCGAGGAGTTCGAGCCCGCGCCCGGTCAGGTCCTCGGTCGACGGATCGAGCAACGCGCCGTGATCCGCGAACGGGATGTTGTTGAAGATCAGGCGGCTGTTGTCGGCGTCGAACGAGCCCCAGCCGCCATCGGACCCCTGCATCCCGACGAACCAGGCGAGTCCGCGCTCGATGACGCGCTGCCGCCGCTCCGGGTCGAGACCCTCGACGCGCGCGAGCGCCATCAGGACCATGGCCGTGTCGTCGAGATCGGGATAGAAGTCGTTGTCGTACTGGAAGGGCCAGCCGCCGGGCGGCACGTGGGGTCGCTTCGCGTGCCAGTCGCCCGGCACCGTGATCTGCTTGTCCATCATCCACTCGGCCGCTCGCTGAAGCTGCGGATGGTCGGCGGGGAGCGCCGATTCGATCAGGGCGTTCACCGCGAGCGCGGTGTCCCACACCGGCGAGACGCACGGCTGGTAGTGAAGCGAGGTCGCGCTCTCGACGCCGAGCGCCTCGATTTCCTTGATCTGCCCCCGGATCAGCGGATGATCCTCCGGATAGCCGAGGGCGCGGAGCGCGAGGACGGCGTTGGTCATCGCGGGGAAGATCCCGCCGAGCCCGCCCGGGACCGCGAGTCGCTCCTCGAGCCACCGTCGCGCCGCGTCCACGGCGCGCGCCCGGAAGGGGCGAGGGCCGAGGCGCTCCCACCCCTTGAGGCAGTCGTCCACGCCGATGAAGAAGTTCTTCCACAGGAACGTCTTCGGTGAGAACGGGCGCGGCACGCGATGGAATCGAAGGCTCGCCCGCGCGCGCGGGACGAGCCACAACTCGTCGAGCCCGCATCCGCCTTCGACGGGAGTCACCGGCTTCGCGTCCATCAAGATCAACAGCGGCACGATGACCGTGCGCGACCAGTACGACACTTCGAGCAGGTTGAAGTAGGACCAGCGAGGCAGCAGCATGATCTCGACGGGCATCGCCGGGATCCCCGTCCAGTCGTATTCCCCGAACAGCGCGAGCAGGATCTTGGTGAAGACGTCCGCCTCGGGAAGTCCCCCCATCGCGAGGATGCGCGTCCGCGCCGCTACCATCGCCGGATCGTCGACCGGCACGCGCGCCGCCTTCATGGCGAAGTACGCCTTGATGGTCGCGGACAGGTTGGCCGGTCCCTTGAAATAGATGCTGAAGCCGCCGTCGGGCAGCTGCTCGCGGCGCAGGTAGGTGACGATCTTCTGCTCGCGCTCCCGCTCGACGCGACCGGTGAGGTGACAGAAGAGGAGATACTCGCTGGTGATCGTGGTATTCGCCTCGAGCTCGCCCAGCCAGTGCCCGTCGGGCGCCTGGCTGCCCAGCAGGGCCTCCTGGGCTCGCTCGATCGCGGAGTCGACAGCGGTGGGAACTGCAGTCGATGAGATCATGAGCTCGGTCAATCTCCGGCGGACATATCGCTAGATACTATCACGGGGTGCGGTCGGCTTCGCGCGGGTTGAACGCGCCGCCACGGTCGACTAGGATGCCGGGAGCCCGTCGCGACGATGAACGCGCTTGCCAGCTTCGCCTCCCTCTTCCTGGGCACGGTCGTTCTCCGTCCCTACGTCTTCGTCTTCCTCGCCGTCTTCGTGATCGCCGCCGCCCGCGACCTCGGGGCGCGGCGCATGCTCGGCTTTCTGCTCTGGGGGTGGGTCGTCGCCTTCGTCGCGGAGTACGCATCGACCCGCGTGGGGATCCCGTTCGGGCTCTATGACTATACGGGCGAGACTCGCAATGTGGAGCTGTACATCGCCAACGTGCCGTTCTTCGATTCGCTGTCGTTCCCGTTCCTCGCCTACGCCTCGTTCTGCCTGGCCCGATGGCGTCTCGGGCCGATCCGGCCCGGCGCCCTCGCGGCGATCGCCGCCATCTTCATGACCCTCCTCGACGTCGTCATCGATCCCGTCGCCGTCCGCGGGGACCGGTGGTTTCTCGGGCGCATCTTCTACTACCCCGCAGGAGGCGTGTACTTCGGCGTGCCGCTGTCGAACTTCGCGGGATGGCTGATCGTCGGATGGGTGACGGTCGGCGGATATCTCACGGCGATAGCGCGGCGCGCCGGCGGCGCCGCGACGCGCGCCGGCACGCCGGGACCGGGGGTGGCGCTCTACTACGGGGTCCTCGGCTTCAATCTCGCGATCACGTGCTGGATCGGGGAGTTCGGCCTCTTCCTGGCTGGAACCCTGGTCCATCTCGCGGCCTTTCTGCTACTGTATGGAGTCGGCGGCGTGCGGATCGGCCGCCAGGCGCACAGACACGGGCAGGACAGAGGAGGGATGCGTCGGACATGAGCGTTCCGCTGTCGCAGATGTTCACCGTCGCCTCGTACGTGATCCGGCAGAAGCTCCGGAGGCGAGCGCGGTATCCCCTGGTGCTGATGCTCGAGCCGCTGTTCCGCTGCAACCTGGCGTGCGCGGGCTGCGGCAAGATCCAGTACCCGGCGCAGATCCTGAGAAAGCACCTCACCGTGGAGCAGTGCCTGCGGGCCGTCGAGGAATGCGGCGCGCCGATGGTCAGCATTCCCGGGGGCGAGCCGCTCATGTACCCGGACATCGGGCCGCTCGTGGCCGAGCTGGTGAAGCGACGGAAGTACGTGTACCTCTGCACGAACGCGATCCTGCTCACGGAGAAGCTCGACCTGTTCACGCCGTCGAAGTACCTGTCCTTCAGCATCCACATGGATGGGCTTCGCGAGGACCACGACGAGGCGGTGTGCCGGGACGGCGTCTGGGACCAGGCCGTGGATGGCATCAGGGCCGCGCTCGCGCGCGGGTTCCGGGTCACGACGAACACGACGCTGTTCGACGGCGCGTCGCCGCTCCGGACGAGGCAGTTCTTCGACGAGATGATGGCGCTCGGCGTCGAGGGCATGATGCTCTCCCCCGGCTACAGCTACGCCAAGGCGCCCGACCAGGAGCATTTCCTGCGTCGCACGCGCACGCATCAGCTCTTCACGGACATCCTGTCCGCCCCGAAGCGGCAGTGGAAGTTCAACCAGTCGCCGCTGTTCCTGCGCTTCCTGATGGGCAAGCACGACTACGAGTGCACGCCGTGGGGAAACCCGACCTTCAATCTGTTCGGGTGGCAGCGCCCGTGTTACCTGCTGCAGGAGGGCTACGCGCGAACCTTCCAGGAGCTGATGGAGACCACGGAGTGGGAGCGCTACGGCAAGAAGAGCGGCAACGAGAAGTGCCGCGATTGCATGGTGCACTGCGGCCATGAGCCCACCGCCGTCGATCAGACGTTCGGCTCGCTCAAGGCCTTCGGTGAGACCGTGCTGGTCACGCTGACGGGGCGGCTCTAGGGCCGCGTGGCGCCGATGACGCTGGAAGGTTGGGTGCCGACGCTCGGCGAATACCTCACGCTTCCGGAGGTCGTCGAGTTCGCGTTCGACTATCGCGGGAACACCACGATCGTGAAGACCGACGGTGCCGAGGTCGTCGGGTACATCTTCAACCGGGACCGCACGGCGCCGGCGCCATTCATCGAGTTCTTCGACGAGGAGGGCGCCGGTCCGTTCACGCTCCCGTACTCGGAGATCGCGAACATCACGTTCACCGGCAAGGACACGGCGGCGGGCAACAGCTGGAAGGCCTGGCTGGAACGGAAGGAACGGGAGAAGGCCGGCAAAGCCGCGGCGCCGGGAGCGCCGTCTCGTGCGGGCGATCCTGATCCTCACCGCGATTGAACTCGAGGCGCGCGCCCTCGCGCGCGCGCTCCGGCTCGATCCGCTGCCGTCGCTGTCGCGATTCGCGTTCGGTGCCGCCGGGCTGCGAGTTGCCCCCGTCGGGCTTCGCGCCGCGCTCCTCGATGCACGCTGGCCGGCCCTCCTCGATGGGCTCGATCGCCCGCTGGTGATCTCGGCCGGCGTGTGCGGCGCCCTCGATCCGACGCTCGGGTCGGGCGATCTCGTCGTGCCCGAGAGCGTGATCGACCTCACCGGTGCGCTCGCGAACGTCACGCCATCGAGCCATCGCGCCGCGCTCGCGGCGGCGCCGGGGGCCGCGACCGCTCCCTTGATCACCACGCGCGACCTCGTCGCCACGCCCGAGGCGAAGGCGGATCTCTTCGCGCGGACCGGCGCCGCCGCGGTCGACATGGAGTCGTCCCTGCTGCTGAGCCAGGCTGCCGCGGCGGGCCTTCCGTCGCTCGTGGTCCGGGCGGTCTCGGACACCGCGCGTGAGACCCTTCCGCCGGAGGTCGCGACGCTGCTGACGCCGGAGGGCCGCGTGAAGGTCGCGAGCGCCGTCAAGCTCCTCGCGCATCCGCGAGCCCTGCCGCGCGCCCTGACGCTCCAGCGGGCCGCCGCGCGCGCCCTCGACCGAGTGGCCGGCGTCCTCGCGACCTTCGCGCGCGGGTCCTCGTGAACCGGGATTCGCGACGCTCCGGGATGGACGTGCTCGTCACCGGCGGCACGGGCTTCGTGGGCGCGAATCTGGTCCGCGAGTTGCTTGCCGATGGCCACCGCGTTCGCGTGCTCGCGCGCAAGGGCGGCGATCGACGCGCCCTCGACGGCTGCGACGTCGAGATCGCCGAGGGCGATCTGCTCGACGCCCCGTCCGTCCGCGCGGCCGTCACCGGCGCGCGCGCCGTCTACCACGTGGCCGCGGACTACCGGCTCTGGGCGCGCGATCCGCGCGAGCTCTATCGCGCCAACGTGGACGGCACCCGCCACGTGCTCCGGGCCGCCGGCGAGGCCGGCGTCGAGCGCATCGTCTACACGTCCACCGTGGGCGCCGTGGGCCTCCCGCGAGATGGCGGCGCGGGCGACGAGCGGACGCCCGTCTCGCTCGCGGACATGGTGGGGCCCTACAAGGCGTCGAAGTTCCTCGCCGAGCGCGTGGTCGACGAGTTCTGCGCGCGCGGGCTGCCCGTCGTCACGGTCAATCCGTCGGCGCCCATCGGCCCCTGGGACGTCAAGCCCACGCCGACGGGCCAGATGATCGTGGACTTCCTTCGCGGTCGGATGGTGGCGTCGCTCGACACGGGGCTCAACGTCGTGCACGTGCGCGACGTGGCGCGCGGGCACATCCTGGCCGGCGAGCGCGGCCGGCCGGGCGAGCGCTACATCCTGGGTCACCGGAACCTCACGCTGCTCGAGATCTTCCAGATGCTCGCGCGCCTGACGGGCATTCCCGCGCCGCGCGTGCGCGTGCCCTACGCGCTCGCGTGGACGGCGGCGGCGGCGATGGAAGGCGTCGCGGCGCTCACGCGGCGCCCGCCCGCGGTCCCGCTCACGGCCGTGCGCATGGCGAGAAAGCGGATGTTCTTCAGCGCCGCCAAAGCCGTGACCGAGCTGGGGCTGCCGCAGACCCCGGCCGAGGACGCCCTCGCCGACGCCGTCGCCTGGTTCGTGGAGCGCGGATACGCGCCGCGCCCAGGGCGCGCGGCATGAACGCCGGACAGTTCGTCTCGCGCCTCACGCGCAAGAGCCGCTCGAACTTCTTCTACGCCTTCCTCTGCCTGCCCCGTCCGCAGCGCGAGGCGATCTACGCCGTCTACGCGTTCTGCCGCATCGTCGACGACGCCGTCGACGTCGGCGGCGATCGCGCGGAGCAGCGGCGCGAGATCGCCCGCTGGCGCGGCGAGATCGCGCAGGTGTACGAGGGAGTGCCCGCGCATCCGGCCGCCGAGCGCCTCCAGCATGCGGTGCGCCGGTTCCCGATCCCGCGCGCGGCGCTCGACGAGATCATCACCGGCGTGGAGATGGACCTCGACCACGCGCGCTACGAAACGTTCGAGGACCTCTATCCCTACTGCTATCGCGTCGCCTCCGCCGTCGGCCTCGCCTGCATCGAGATCTTCGGATACCGGGATCCCCGCGCTCGCGATTACGCGGTGAACCTGGGCGTCGCGCTCCAGCTCACGAACATCCTGCGCGACGTCGAGCCCGACGCGCGCGCCGGCCGCGTGTACGTGCCGCAGGCCGACCTGCGGCGGTTCGGCGTCACCGCCGAGGATCTCGCCGCGGGACGCTACACGCCGGAGTTCGTCGAGTTGATGACGTGGGAGGCGTCGCGCGCGCGCGACTACTACGAGCGCGCCTGGGTGGCGCTGCCCCCTGCCGACGCCCGGAGCCTCTTCGCCGCCGAGATCATGGGGCGGACGTACTTCGCGCTGCTGCGCGCGCTCGAATCGAGGCAGTTCCGTGTCTTCGGCGACCGCGTCACCGTCGCGACGCACCGGAAGCTCGCGATCGCCCTCGACTGCTGGGTGCGAGCGCGCTGGGGACGCCTCGTGCCCGACAGAAGTGACCGCCGCGCATGACGCGTGGTATCCTCCGCCGCCGATCCACGACCGAACAGGAGGCGCCGGCGCGTGCGCGTCACGACGTGGGCAGCAGTGATGATCGCGATGGGGTGCTGGGCCACCGCGGGCGTCGCCGACGCCTTCGATGGCGAGCAGGAATTCGCCAAGGGCACCACCATCGTGGGCGTCGCCATCAACGGCGGCGTCCAGACCAACATCCAGGGCGAGCCCGAGACGTCGGGCATCACGTTCATCGGCCTCCAGCCCCGGCTCTCCTATCTCCCGTTCGAGCCATTCGGCGCGAGCTGGTACCGGGCCGCGCTCGAGCCCGGGCTCGAGGGCTGGTTCCAGTACTACGTGCACCCGCAGCACGCAGGCGCGGCGGGACTCAAGGCGGCGCTGCGGCTGCACGCGATCGGGTTCGGGCCGATCGTGCCGTACGTCGAGGGCCTGGGCGGCGCCGGCGGAACCGGTCTGGATCTCCGGGAGAGTCGATCGACGTTCACCTTCATCCTCGAGGCGGGCACCGGCGCCTCGATCTTCGTCGCGCCGGGCGTCGCCGTGAACGTCGGCTATCGGCTGCAGCACGTCTCGAATGGCAACACCTCGCGGCCGAATCGCGGGTACAACGCCCACACGGGCCTCGTCGGGGTGTCGTTCTTCTTCCACTGAGCGTGTCGCGCGGTGTGACGTCGCTCGGTCGCGCGCAAGAGCGTTGAGGGGTCCGCACCCCCCTGCTATACTCACCGCATGACTCGAGCCGCCGCCGCGACGCGCGTGCAGGAAATCGTCCTCTCGGGGCCGCGCGGGTTCTGCGCTGGAGTCGATCGCGCGATCGACATCGTGGAGCTCGCGCTCGACGTGTGCCCGCATCCCGTGTACGTGCGCAAGGAGATCGTCCACAACCGCCACGTCGTCGAAGCGCTTCGCGCGAAGGGGGCGCACTTCGTCGACGAACTGGACGAGGTGCCCGACAACGCGACGGTCATCTTCAGCGCGCATGGCATCGCCCCCGCCGTGCGCGACGAGGCGCAGCGGCGGGGGTTGCGCGTGATCGACGCGACGTGTCCGCTGGTCACGAAGGTGCACCTCGAGGCGATCCGCTATGCGCGGGAAGGGTACTCGATCATCCTGGTCGGGCACGCCGACCACGACGAGGTCGTGGGCACGATGGGCGAGGCGCCCGACCGGATGTTCCTGATCGCGCACCCGGAGGACGTCGACCGCCTCGACGTGCCCGATCCGAACAAAGTCGCGTACCTCACGCAGACGACGCTGTCGGTCGACGACACCCGCGACTGCATCGAGGCGCTGCGCCGCCGATTCCCGGGCATCGTCGGGCCGGCCAAGGACGACATCTGCTACGCGACGCAGAATCGTCAGGCGGCCGTCAAGACGGTGGCGGGCGAGGTGGACGTCCTGCTCGTCATCGGCGCCGCGAACTCCTCGAACGCCAACCGGCTCGTCGAAGTGTCGCGGGTGATGGGGACGCCCTCGTATCTGATCGCCGACAAGACCGACATTCGCGGCGACTGGCTCCTCGGTGCCGAGCGGGTCGGGGTGACGGCCGGCGCGTCCACGCCGGAGTTCCTCGTGTCCGAGGTGGTCGAGGAATTGCGGCTCCGCCACGGCGCCCGCGTGCGAGAAGTGCGCGTCGTCGAAGAGGATGTCCGATTCGGGCTGCCGCGAGAGCTCGAGGAGATCGCCCGCCAGGCCGGCAAGGGTTCCCCCGCCGGTTCGGCGCGGCCGGCGCTCAAGGACGCATAGCCCATGCAACTGGTCACGTTCCGTCGAGGTCGTGGGGAGCCGAAGCTCGGCGCCGTGTGGCATGAGTGCGTGCTCGATCTGGGCGGGCTCGCCAAGGACCAGGCCGCCCAGCGCGGCGTGCTGCGGCGGGGCCGGCGCGGGTTCCCGCAGACGCTGCTCGCGCTGATCCAGGGCGGCGATGCGACGATGGCGCCGGTGCACGAGGCGTGGGAGTACGGGAAGACCCTCGTCGATCAGCAGGCCATCGAGGACTTGGCGAAGCGGCGTCTCGCGTATCCGATCAAGCGCGTGCGGCTGCTCGCGCCGATCCCGTCGCCGGCGCGCAACGTCTTCTGCCTCGGCCGCAACTACGCGGATCATGCCGCCGAGCGCGGCGCCGCCGTGCCCGACCATCCCGTGTACTTCACCAAGCCCGGCACCGCCGTGGTCGGACCCGGTGACGACGTGGTGCATCATGCGGTGACGAAGGAGCTGGACTACGAGGTCGAGCTGGCCGTCGTGATCGGCGTCGGCGGGCGCGACATCCCGCGTGCCGAGGCGCTGCGTCACGTCTTCGGCTACACCATCGTCAACGACGTCACCGCGCGCGATCTGCAGAAGCGCCACGGGCAGTGGTTCAAGGGCAAGTCGCTCGACACGTTCTGCCCGATGGGGCCCATCCTGGTGACGGCCGACGAGATTCCCGACCCGCAAGCGCTCGGTATCTCGCTGCGGGTCAACGGCCAGATGCGCCAGTCGAGCCACACGTCGAAGATGATCTTCCCGGTGGCGCAGTGCATCGAGGTGCTGTCCCAGTCCCTCACGCTGCTTCCCGGCGACATCATCGCGACCGGCACGCCCGACGGCGTCGGCGCGGCCACCGGCAACTTCCTGAAGGCCGGCGACCGCATCGAGGCCGAGGTCGAACACATCGGCGTGCTTGCCAGCAAGGTGGTCCGCCCCTAAGTAAATCGAAGGGGGCCTCGACGGCCCCCTCCGAGCCTCCCCCTGAAACGGATTGCGCCGGCGGAGCCGGCGCTCGAACGCGGACCGCTCGGTGCTGATTGAGTTCGCATCCGGTGTTCTCCCTGTTCAATGTGCCGTTCGCGTTGAGGGGGCCGGCCCTTGGACGGCCCTCGGGCGTGTGGTAGCATCCGGGTCACATCGTCGTTCGTCCTGCATTCGCCGTTTTCTCCGCGCAAGCCGGATCAAGGGGAGGCAGGCATGGCTCTGGATATCACCAAGATTCGCAACGTCGCGGTCGTGGGCCACGGCGGCGTCGGCAAAACGTCCCTGGTCGAATGCATGCTGTTGACGACCGGCGCCACCACGCGTCTCGGCAAGGTCGACGACGGCACCACGACCACCGACTTCGATCCCGACGAGATCAAGCGCAAGATCTCCCTGAACACCGCGGTCGCGTTCTGCGACTACAAGGGCTCCCGCCTCAACTTCATCGATACGCCCGGATACGGCGACTTCGTGGCGGATGCGCGGGCCGGACTCCGCGTGGCCGACGCCGCGATCGTCGTCGTCGACGCCGTGGCCGGCGTGCAGGTGCAGACCGAGAAGGTGTGGAAGTTCGCCAACGAGTACGCGCTGCCGCGCGTCATCGTGATCAATCGCCTCGACCGCGAGCGCGCCGACTTCTTCCGCACGCTCGAGTCGCTGCAGAAGCGGCTCAAGGGTCGGCTCGCGCCGTTCCAGATCCCGGTGGGGAGCGAGAGCGGCACGAGTGGCGTCGTCGACCTCGTGGCGATGAAGGCGCTCATCACCGTGGACGGCAAGGTCAAGGAGACCGAGATCCCGAACGACGTGATGGACGCGGCCACGGCGCACCGGGAGAAGCTCGCCGAGGCGGCCGCCGAGACCGACGACGATCTGCTCGCCAAGTACCTCGAGGAGGGCTCGATCGGCGAGGCGGAGATGCTGGCCGCGCTCAAGAAGGCGGTGCTCGGGGGAACGCTCGTGCCCGTGCTGGCCGCCTCGGCCACGCGGGGCATCGGGGTGCCGCCGCTCCTCGATCTGATCCTCACGGAATTCCCATCGCCGGGCGACCAGGACGCGATCGAGGGGACCGACCCCCGGTCGAAGAACACGGTGACGCGCGCGCCCGACCCGAAGGCCCCCATGTCCGCCCTGGTCTTCAAGACGATCTCGGATCCGCACGTCGGCAAGCTCTCCCTGTTCCGGGTCTACTCGGGGACGTTCCGCTCGGACAGCCAGGTCTACAACGCCACGCGCGACGCCAAGGAGCGCGTCGGCCATCTCGGCTGGCTGATGGGCAAGACGCAAAAGCCCGTCGAGGCGCTGGGCCCGGGCGAGATCGGCGTGGTGGCCAAGCTCAAGGACACGCTCACGGGCGACACGCTCTGCGACGAGGCCACCCAGGTGGTCCTGCCGGGCATCGCGTTCCCGGAGCCCGCCATCTCGTTCGCGATCCAGCCGAAGAGCCGCGGCGACGAGGACAAGATCTCGACGGCCCTCCAGCGCATGGCGGAGGAGGATCCGACGCTGCATCACCACTACGATCCGGAGACCAAGCAGCTCCTCGTCTCGGGCATCGGGCAGCTCCACGTCGAGGTGGTCGTGGAGCGCATGAAGCGGAAGTACAACGTCGACGTGTCGCTCCTGCCGCCGCGCATCCCCTACAAGGAGACGGTCAAGGGGCGGTCCGAGGTGCAGGGCAAGTACAAGAAGCAGACGGGGGGCCGCGGCCAGTACGGCGACACCTGGCTGCGCATCGAGCCGCTCGTGCGGGGTGGCGGGTTCGAGTTCGTCGACGACATCTTCGGCGGCGCCATCCCGCGCAACTTCATCCCGTCGGTGGAGAAGGGCGTGCGCGACTGCATGAAGCGCGGGATCCTGGCCGGCTACCCGGTCGTCGACCTCAGGGTCACGCTCTACGACGGCTCCTACCACGACGTGGACTCCTCGGACATGGCGTTCCAGATCGCCGCATCCATGGGCCTGCAGAAGGGCTTCATGGAGGCCCGCCCGTGTCTCCTCGAGCCCATCATGAACGTCGAGGTGACGGCGCCCTCGGACAACGCCGGCGACGTCATCGGCGACATCAACGGCCGGCGCGGGCGCATCGTGGGCATGGAGCCGGAGGGCGAGGTCGTGGCCGTGCGTGCCCAGGTGCCGATGGCGGAGATGCTGACCTACGAGTCGAGCCTGCGCTCGATGACTGGCGGCCGGGGCGGCTACTCGATGGAGTTCTCTCACTACGAAGAGGTGCCCGGCCAGCTCGCGGACAAGGTCGTCGCCGCCGTCAAGGCCGAGAAGGAAAAGCAGCAGCACTAGGGCGCGCGGCCTACGGACTCGCCGCGGCGCGCCCCGGCTCCGCATGACGTTCGTCACCCACGTCGAGTGCACGGTGTGCGGCCGCCATCACGAGGCGGGGCGGCTCCTGACCGTCTGCGAGGGATGCGGCCAGATGCTCGCCGTGCGGTACGACCTGGCGCGCGCCGCCTCGTCGGTCAGCAAGGATGAGCTCTCGCGGCGGCCGCCCGGCATGTACCGGTTCCGCGAGATGCTCCCGCTCGGGTCCGGCGAGGATCCCGTGACGCTGGGCGAGGGCGGCACCGCGCTCCTGCCTCTGCCCCGGCTCGCCGCCCATCTCGGGATGCGCCATCTCTGGGCGAAGGATGAGGGGCAGAACCCGACGGGATCGTTCAAGGCGCGGGGGCTCGGCATGGCGGTGACGAAGGCGCGCGGCCTCGGCGTGACGGGCCTCATGATTCCGTCGGCAGGCAATGCGGGCGGTGCGGCCGCGGTGTACGGCGCGCGGGCCGGGCTGCCGGTCGCCGTGGTCGTGCCACGGTCCACGCCGCCGGCGGCCATCGCCGAGGCGGCGCTCGCGGGCGCGCACGTGTTCACCGTCGATGGCTCGATCGCGGATGCGGGCCGGCTCATCGCGGGCGTCGCGCCCCGGCTCGGCTGGTTCGACCTCGCGACGCTGAAGGAGCCGTATCGCCTCGAGGGCAAGAAGACGATGGGCCTCGAGCTGGCCGAGCAGCTCGGCTGGGAGACGCCGGACATGCTCATCTATCCGACGGGCGGCGGGACGGGCCTCGTCGGCATCTGGAAGGCCTTCGACGAGCTCGCGACGATGGGCTGGATCAAGGCCGCCCAGCCCGCCTTCGTCGCGGTGCAGGCCGCCGGGTGTGCCCCGGTCGTGAAGGCGTGGCAGGACGGGGCAGACACGACGGCGGTCTGGGACAATCCGGTGACCGATGCGCCGGGGTTGCGCGTCCCGGGGCCGTTCGCCGGGCGGCAGATGCTTCGCATCCTCCGGGAGACGGGCGGCCACGGCCGAGCCGTCGGCGAGGACGAGATCGTCGATGCCCAGCGGTTGGTCGCGCGTCTCGAAGGCATCTGGACCGCGCCGGAGGCGGCGGCGGCGCTGGCGGCCCTCATCCAGATGAAGGACGCCGGCGCCGTGGCGGCCGACACGCGCGCCGTCATGGTGTTCACCGGATGCGGGCTCAAGTACGCGCCGCCGCCGCTCCCGGCGGCCGTGCATCTTGGCGGCGAGCCGAGCGAGATCCTCGCCCAGGTCAGGCGCGCGCTCGGCGCCTGACCGGTCCAGCGCGACCGAGCGGCTCCGGCCAGGCCGGCGTGCCCGCACGCCGCCCCGGCGATCGCAAACGGCAGAAAAATGGATTGGCCGGCTGGAGGTCTTGCTCTACCATCGTGAGGATTTTGAGCCGGGCCGATCGCTCGTCGTGACCAGGGAGGCGGCAATGAGGCGAATCACGCGAAGGGCGTTTCTCGAGACGTCGGGCGCCGGCCTGGGCCTCGCGGTCGCGTCCGTGGCCGGGCTCGGCGGCTGCGCGACGAGCACGAAGGGCGACTTCATGCCCAAGACGAGCCGACGCGTCGTCGTGATCGGCGGCGGCTGGGGCGGGTCCACCGCCGCGAAGTACGTGCGCTTGGAGGATCCGGGCATCGAGGTCGTGCTGCTCGAGCCCAACCGGCAGTTCATCTCCTGCCCGTTCAGCAACCTCGTGCTGAGCGGACTGCGCACGATGGACAGCATCACCTTCGGCTACGACGGCCTCGCCAAGCGCGGCGTGAAGGTCCTCCACGAGACGGCGGCCGCGATCGAGCCCGACACGAAACGCGTTCGCGTCGGCGAGGGGTACCTCGCGTACGACCGGCTCATCGTGTCGCCGGGTATCGAGTTCCAGTGGGATCAGGTGGAGGGACTCGCCCAGAACCAGGACAAGGTGCTGCACGCCTGGAAGGCCGGGCCTCAGACGGTCGAGCTGGCGAAGCAGCTCGCGGCCATGGCCGACGGCGGCGTGTTCGTCCTCACCGTGCCGCCCGTCGCGTATCGCTGCCCGCCCGGGCCCTACGAGCGCGCGTGTCAGGTGGCGTGGTACCTCAAGACCAACAAGCCCCGCGCCAAACTGATCGTGCTGGACGCCAACCAGAACGTCGTCTCCAAGACCGGATTGTTCCGCGAGGCATGGAAGGCCTATCCGAACCTCGAGTACCGGGCCTCCAGCAAGGTGATCGCGGTCGATCCGAGCACACGCACCGTGCGGACCGAGTTCGACACGGTGAAGTACGACGTGCTGAACCTGATCCCGCCCCAGCGCGCGGGGAGCATCGCCGTGCAGGCCGACCTGGTAGGCGCCGACAAGCGCTGGTGCGAGGTCGATCAGGTGACGTACGAATCGGTGAAGCAGAAGTTCGTCCACGTCGTCGGCGACTCGACGACCGGCTTGCCCGTGCCCAAGTCCGGCAACGTGGCCAACGCGATGGGAAAGATTTGCGCCAGCGCCGTGGTGCAGCTCCTGAACGACCGCCCGGCGCAGCTCGTGCCGCCGGGCAACACCTGCTACAGCTGGGTGAGCGACCGGGAGGCTATCGCGGTCGTCAACGCCTACAAGATCGAGAACAACAAGGTCGTCCAGATCGAGCAGAAGCTGACGCCGGCCCAGAGCGTGGCGGTCGCACAACGCTCGCTCGGCTGGGCCCAGAGCATCTGGAGCGACGTGCTGAGTTGAATGGGAGGGGGCCGTCGAGGCCCCCTCCCAGGCCCTCCCCCATTGAACCGGATTGCGCCGGCGGAGCCGGCGCTCGAACGAAGGCGGGACCACAAGATGAGCCGGACTGGCGGAAAGGATCTTGTATGTCGGCGCTGAAGGGATTGATTGCGGTCGTGACTGGCCTCGCGCTCGGCAGTCTCGCTGCCCCGGTTGCGGCGGGGCCGCTCGATGATCCTGGGTTCGCCAAGTCCTTGACGTGCTCCGCCTGTCATGGCGCCGCCGGGAACAGCCGGTCCGACTACATGCCGATCATCGCGGGCCTCAACGCGAACTACTTCAAGAAGCAGATCGACGCGTACGCCACCGGCAAGCGGCCGTCGCCCGAGATGGAGCCCTACGCGAAGATGGTCCAGGTCCTCGGCGCGGACGACATCGCGCGCTATTTCGCCTCGCAGAAATTCGAGCCGTCGCCGATCGCGCTCGACGCCGCCGCGGTGGCGCGCGGCCGGACCGCCGCAGCCCCGTGCGTCATTTGCCACGGCCAGGACGGCAAGGGCGACGCCGCGAAGCTCATCCCGAGCCTGGCCGGCCAGCCTCCGGGCTACCTGCGCGACCAGATGCTGCTCTTCAAGGAGGACAAGCGGAGCCCGGGCGATCCGGCGCTCATGGCGCTCAAGGCTCTGATGAAGACTGTTCCCGACACGACGTACGCGGATCTCGCCGCCTATTACTCGAGCCTCAGGTAGCACGGACCGGGCCGCGGCCGAGCGCGAGCCGTGACGGAAGGCCTCGCGCTGACCCTGATCGCCCTGGGGTTCGCCGGGGCGTTCGTGTCAGGCCTGGTGGGGGTCGGCGGCGCGATCGTGATGATCCCGCTGCTCTACTACACGCCGCCGCTCCTCGGCGTCGGCGGCCTCGACATCAAGCACGTCGCCGGCGTCACCATGGTCCAGGTGCTCGCCGCCTCCGCGGTCGGCGCCTGGACCCACGGGCGCCGCGCGCCGCTCGACCGGCGGCTCGTCCTCTCGGGGGGCACCGCCATGGCCGCGGGGTCGCTGATCGGCGCCGTCGCGTCTCGGTACGTGAGCCCGCGCCTCCTCCTCGCGATCTTCGCGGCCATGACGACCGTCGCGCTGCCGCTCATGCTCATCCGGCCCGCCGAGTTCCCCGACGCCGGGGCCGGCCCGCCGATCCCGCACGGCCGCGCGGCGGCCGCGGCGTGGTCGGGCCTGATCGGCCTGGCCTCGGGTCTCGTCGGCGCCGGCGGCGCGTTCCTCCTCGTGCCGGTGCTGATGGCGATCGTGCGGCTGCCGGTGCGTCTCGCCATCGGCACGTCGCTCGCGATGACCTGCGCGGCCGCCGCGACGGGATTCCTGGGCAAGGCCGTCACGGCCCAGGTGCCCCTCGCCCCCGCCATCGCCGTCGCCGCCGGATCACTGGCCGGCGCGTTGGCCGGCGCACACCTGAGCCACCGCGCGCCCGTTGCCGTCCTCCGCCTGGTCCTCGCCGGGCTCATCGCGCTCGTCACGCTGCGCGTCTGGGCCGACGTCCTGATGGGGTAGAGCGGGCGGCCTCACCCGATGACGGAGAGTGCCGCCCGGAGCCGCGGCACTCCAGGCGCGGCCGGGAGGTCCTCGATCAGGCGACACGCGCGCGGCGGCTCGTCCACGCGAGGCCGATCAGGGCCACCGCGATGCCGGCCACGCTCGCGATCTGGGCCACGCGCAGTCCCGCCACCCAGAAGCTGTCGAGGCGCAGGCTCTCGACGGCGAAGCGGCCGAGCGAGTAGAGGCCGAGGTACCAGAAGAACAGGGCGCCCGGCTGGGCGCGATAGCGCGGTCGCAGGATCACGACGAGCGCGGCGAAGACGGCGAGGTTCCAGAGCGACTCGTAGAGGAACGTCGGGTGAAAATAGTCCGCGTTCGCGTACTCGGCCGGCCGGTGGGGTGGTGAGACGTAGAGCTTCCACGGCAGGTCGGTCGGCCGGCCGAACGCCTCCTCGTTGAAGAAGTTCCCCCAGCGGCCGACGGCCTGCCCCAGGATGACGCTCGGCGCCGCGACGTCGAGTCCTCGCAGCACCGGCACCTGCCAGCGCCACGCGAGGATCGCCCCCGTCGCGAATCCCACGATGATGCCGCCGTGCATCGCGAGGCCGCCTTCCCACACGGCGATGATCTTCGCGGGATAGGTGCCGTAGTAGTCCCAGTTGAAGGCGACCTCGTAGAGCCGCGCGCCGACCAGGCCCGCGATGACCGCCCACTGCGCGACGCGGAGGATGTCGTCGGCGGGCAGGTGCTCCTTCTGCGCCTCGCGATGGGTCAGCCAGAACCCGAGCGCGATGGCCGAGGCCATGAGGATCCCGTACCAGCGGACGGTGAGCGGGCCGAGGGTGAACGCGATGGCGCCGGGCGACGCGATCATGGGCGGCCGCGGAAGGCGGCGGGGAACACGTCGAGCGCGCGGACCACGCTCTGCGGCGCCGCTTGCCCGAGGCCGCAGAGCGACGCGAGCTGGATGGTCTCGGCGAGCGCGCGGGCCCGCGCTTCCCCGTCAGCCTCGCGCGCGAGCCGGGCGACCAGCTCGAGGAGGCGAGGCGCGCCCTCGCGGCACGGGGTGCACTTGCCACACGACTCCCGGGCGTTGAATCCGAGCAGGATCGCGACGATCTCGGCGACCGACGCCCCCTGGGGCACCGCGACGATCCCGCCCGTGCCCGGCGAGACCTGGCCGCGAGGCTCCATGACGACGCCGAAGAGATCGGCCGGCACGATGCTGCCCGACGGGCCGCCGACCACGGCGCCCAGGAAGGAGGGGCCGGCGGTGAGCCCGCCGGCGATGGCGTCGAGCAGCGCCCCGAGCGTGACGCCGCCTCTCACCTCGACGACGCCGGGCCGCGCGATGGGACCGGAGAGTCCGAACACCTTGGTGCCAGGGGACTTCTCCGTCCCGAGCGCGGCGAACCACGCGCCGCCGCGCCCGACGATGGACGGGATGGCCGAGAGCGTCTCGACGTTGTTGATGACGGTCGGTTTCCCCCAGAGTCCGGACTCGACGGGGAACGGCGGTCGCGTGCGCGGCTGGGCACGCCGGCCTTCGATCGACTCGAGGAGTGCGGTCTCCTCGCCGAGCACGAAGCCGCCCGCGCCGCGGCGGATCTCGACGCCGCAGGCGAAGTCGGTCCCGAGGACGCGGTCGCCCACGATACCGGCGGACGTCGCGTCGGCTACCGCGCCGCGAAGTCGCTCGGCGGAGCGGTCGGCCTCGCCGTGCACGTACAGGATGACGTGGCGGGCGCCGATCGCGTAGGCCGCCAGCAGCGCGCCCTCGAGCAGCTGATGCGGATCGCCTTCCATCAGATGGCGGTCCTTGAAGATGCCGGGCTCGCCCTCCTCGCCGTTCACGACGACGTACTTCGGCTCGCCCGCCGCCTTGCGGCAGGCCTCCCACTTGCTCGCCGTCGGAAAGAACGCGCCGCCGCGGCCCAGCAGCCCGGAGGCACGCACTGCCTCGATGACGTCGGCGGGCGGGTGGCCGAGCGCTCGCGCGAGCGCGCGATAGGCGCCGTGCGCGAGCGCCTCGTCGAGCGAGGCCGGGTCGATCAGGCCGGCACGCGCGAGCAGGACGCGCTCCTGGCCAGCCCAGAATGGATGCCGAGCTGCGGGGACGAGGCCGCGCCAGGGCCGCTCGCTCCACGCGACGCCCGCGAACGGAAGATCGCCGTCCGCCGCCAACCGTTCGATCAGCGCCGGGACGCCGGACGCCGTCACGCGCTCGAGGACGGCACGCGGCCAGCCCTCGCGGCGAATCTCCACAGACGGGGCCGCATAGCACATGCCGTTGCACGCGCCCTCGATCACGTCGGCTGCGAGGCCGCCGGCCGCCACCGCGGCCCGCAGCGCGTCGAGGATCGCCTCGGCGCCCACCGATTGTCCGCACGCGCCCATCTGCACGCTGAGCGTGAGAGCCGGGCGGGCGCGTCGGCGCCGCTCCGCCAGGGCGACGAGACCGTCGAGGATCCCCTCGGCGGAGACCGTGGGATCGGGTGCGCTCGGACCCGCGATGCCTGCCGGCGATGATTCGGGGCGTGCCGACGTGACCGTGTGCGTTGTCGCGCCGACACCGGGTCGCGCCGCCCCCGCATTCGCTGCGGCTTCCACCGGGGGCAAGTTGGACGGCGGATGCTCGGCATGGCGAGCGCTCGTCCGGAACCACCGCTCGACGCGCGCGACGTCCGCCTCGGCGACGCGTCCGTGATACGCGCCGTCGACCTCGATGAGCGGCGCCATCGAGCATTCGAAGAAGCAGTCGGCGCGCTCGATCGTGAGGTCCTTGTGGGCGCCGGTCTCGCCGACCGCGACGCCGCGGTGACGGGCCAGCGCGTCGAGCAAGCTGGAGCCGCCCAGGAGGGCACAGCTCACGCCGGTGCAGACACGCACATGATGCCGGCCGCGCGGGGAGAGGCGAAACTCCGGGTAGCCCGTCGCGACGCCCCAGACCTCGCTCGCCGGCACCCTGAGGTGCGCGGCGATCTCCCTGAGCGCCGTCTCGGGCAGGTGTCCCAGGTGTTCCTGCACCTCGCGAAGCGCGGGCAGGAGCCACGTGCGCTCGCGCGCGAAGGGCGCGAGCAGGCTGCCGATGGACACCGGGGCCGTCACGTTCGTGCCCGTCGAGCCGGTGTCGCTGCTCATCGCGTCACCCGGCCTGCCCGCTGCGGGCGATCGCCGTCTTCACGCGCTCGGCGATGGCCCGGGCGTCCGCGTCGAGCGCGCGGAGCCGCTCTTCGGCGGTGCGGGCGAACGAGGTGTCCATCTCTGCCAGGTTCGCGCGCGCGGTGATCGAGGCGGCATCGAGCGCCGCCCGCGCAAGGACGGCGGCGACGGCGAGGTCGCCGAGCGCGCTCGCCCGCGCCGTCGCAGTGATGCGGTCGCACAGGGCGAGCGCGTCGCGGCTCGCTGCCGCGACCGCGAGGGGCACGTCGGTGGCGCGTCCGAGCGCCGCCTGCACCGCTGCCTCCCGCTCCCCGGTCGGCAGGCGCCGCGCGGCGATCACGGCCGTGTACGCGTCACCGTCCTGGGCGGCGAGCGCGAGCAACCGGACCCGCAGGGCGTCCGATTCGGTCGCGATCGCGGCCGAGGTCCCGGGCTCCGCCTCGCGGCGCGCCGTCACGCGTCCGACCATGGCGACGAGCGCCGCGGCGAGGGCCGCCGCCAGCGCCGTGGCGGTCCCGCCTCCAGGCACGGGTTCGGCGCTGGCGAGCGCGGCGAGGACGTCGTCGACCGACCGCGCCGCGAGGCCGGCCGCACTGGGCCGGGCCTCACCTCGGAACACGCTCACGGTCGGGCCGCGGTCGGGGCGGCGTCACCTCAGAACAGGCCGACGACATGGCCCTGACCGTCGAGATCGATCTTCCACGTGTTGGGCTCCGACGGCAGCCCCGGCATCGTGCGCATCTCGCCGAGCAGCGGATAGAGGAAGCCGGCGCCCATCGAGGCGCGCACTTCGCGGATGGGGACCCGGAAGCCCGAGGGCCGGCCCTTGAGGGCGGCGTCGTGGGAGATCGACAGATGCGTCTTGGCCATGCAGATGGGCAGGTTGGCGTAGCCCAGATCCGTGTACTTCTTGATCTGTTGCTCGGCCGCGGGCAGGTAATCCACGCCGTCCGCGCCGTAGATCGTCGCAGCGATGGTCTCGATCTTCTGCTTGATCGGCCAGTCGAGCTCGTAGAGGAAGCGGAACTGCTTGGGTTGCTCCGCGGCCTTGAGCACGGCGCGCGCCAGATCCTCGCCGCCGGCGCCGCCCTTGGCCCACACCTCGGAGAGATAGGCGCCCTCGGCGCCGGCGGCGAGCGAGCGGCGCCGGATCAGCTCGATCTCGGCCGGCGTGTCGGTCGGGAACACGTTGATCGCGACCACGACGGGCACGCCGAAGAGCCGCGCGTTCTCGATCTGCTTGTCGAGGTTCGCGCACCCGTCTTCGACCGCCTTCAGATCCTCGCGCGCGAGCCCGGGGTCGAGCGGCCGGCCCGCGACGACGCGATAGCGGCCGCTGTGCATCTTGAGCGCGCGCACCGTGCAGACCATCACGACCGCGTCCGGCACCAGGCCGGAGTAGCGGCACTTGATGTTCATGAACTTCTCCATGCCCATGTCCGCGCCGAAGCCGCTCTCGGTCACCACGCAGTCGCCGAGCTTCAAGCCGAGGAGATCGGCGATGATCGAGCTGTTGCCGTGGGCGATGTTCGCGAACGGCCCGGTGTGGACGAGCACCGGCGTGTTCTCGACGGTCTGCAGGAGCGTCGGCTTGATCGCGTCCTTCAGGAGGACGGCCATGGCGCCCGCGGTCTTCAGGTGCTCCGCCGTGACGGCGTTGCCGTCCTGGTCGAGCGCCGTCACGATGCGGCCGAGGCGCTGCCGCAGGTCGCGGAGACTCGTGGTGAGACCGAGGATCGCCATGACCTCCGAGGCCACGGCGATGTCGAAGCCCGATTCGCGCACGTACCCGTTCTCGCGCCCGCCGAGCCCCGTGACGATCTTCCGGAGGGCGCGGTCGCTCACGTCGACGACGCGCGGCCACGTGATCGTGAGCGGGTCGATCCGGAGCTTGTTGCCATGGGTGATCGAGTTGTCGATCATCGCGGCGAGCAGGTTGTGGGCGACGGAGATCGCGTGGACGTCGCCGGTGAGGTGGAGGTTGAACTCCTCCATCGGCACGACCTGCGCATAGCCGCCACCGGCCGCGCCGCCCTTGATGCCGAACACCGGGCCGAGCGACGGCTGGCGGATCGCCGCGATGGTCCGCGCGCCCACGCGGTTCAACGCCATGGAGAGACCGATCGTGGTCGTGGTCTTGCCCTCGCCGAGCGGTGTCGGCGTGATCGCCGTGACGTCGATGTACTTGCCGTTCGGCCGGCCCTCCAGGCGCTGGAGCGCCCCCAGCTCGAGCTTCGCCTTGAAGCGCCCGTACGGTTCAATCTCGTCCTCCTCGAGGCCGAGCGCGGCGGCGATGTCCGCGATGGGTCGCAGGCGAGCGTGCTGCGCGATCTCGAGATCCGAGAGCATGGCGAATCGTCTCCTGTCGACGGGATGTCGGTGCCGCCTGCCCGCGGCGGCGCCTGCGCGCCGCCTACCCGGTCCGGGTCGGAGCGCGAACCGGTTCGATGCGGACGGCGCAGACCTTGTATTCGGGAATCTTCGACGACGGATCGTACGCCGAATTCGTGAGGAAGTTCGCCGCCGAGTCGGCGAGCTTGACGAAGGGCACGAAGATGGCGCCGGGCCGCACCGCCTCGGTGAGGTGCGCGAAGCCCTGGAGCTCGCCCCGCCGCGAGGCCACCAGGACCGGATCGCCCGTCTCCACCCCGAGGCGGCGCGCGTCGGCGGGGTGCACGGCGATCTCGAGACGCGGCGCCAGCTCGAGCAGGCCCTCGACGCGGCGGGTGATCGTGCCGCCGTGCCAGTGATAGAGCAACCGCCCGGTGTTCAGGATGAAGGGGTAGTCCGGGTCAGGCAGCTCGGCGGCCGGCGCCGTCTGCCGCGCGGGGACGAAGCGCCCGAGTCCGCGCGGGAAGGTCTCCGCGTAGAGGTAGCGCGTGCCCGGGTGATCCGGCGACGGGCACGGCCACTGGAGTCCGCCCTCGCGGTCGAGCCGCGCGTGCGAGAGCCCCCCCATGAACGGGACGAGGCGCGCCAGCTCGTCGAAGATCTCGGCGGCGCTCCCGTACGTGAACTGGCGGTCGACGTTCGCGCCGAGGCGCCGCGCGACGCGCTTGCCCAGCTCGGCGGCGATCCACCAGTCGGGCTGGGCCTCGCCCGGAGGCGGGAGCGCCGCGCGCACCCGCTGCACGCGGCGCTCGGAGTTCGTGAACGTGCCCTCCTTCTCGGCGAAGGCCGCCGCCGGAAGGAACACGTGTCCGAGCGCCGCGGTCTCGTGCAGGAACAGGTCCTGCACCACGAGGCACTCGAGCTGCGCCATCGCCTTCTCCGCGTGGTGCAGATCGGGCTCGGACAGCAGCGGGTTCTCGCCCACGACGTACATCGCGCGCACGGCGCCGGTGAGGCACCCCTCGACCATGTCGGTGACGACCAGGCCGGCGTCAGCCGGTGGTCGCGTCCCCCAGGCTTGCTCGAACTTCGCGAGCGTGTCCGGCACGTAGTGCTGATAACCGGGCAGGTTGGTCGGGATGCACCCGACGTCGCCGCAGCCCTGGACGTTGTTCTGCCCCCGCAAGGGCGAGATCCCCGAGCCCGGGAAGCCGAGCTGGCCCGTCACGAGCGAGAGGTTCAAGAGCGAGTGCGCGTTGTGGATGCCGTTGGTGTGCTGGGTGACGCCCATGCCCCAGACGAGACAAGATCCGGAAAGAGGATCGCGGCCACCGGAGTCTCCTGTCACACCGGGGCGACGCGGGTCGCCGAGCGGCGGGCGCGCGTACCAGCGCGCGGCCTGCGCGATGTCCGCGGCGGGCACGCCGGTGAGCGCCTCGGCCCGCTCGAGCGTGAACTCGGCGAGCGAGTCGCGCCATTCCTCGAACCCTTCGGTGCGCGTCCGCACGAAGTCGAGATTCGCCAGGCCCTCGTCGAGGATGACGCGGGCCATCGCGTTGAAGAGCGCGACGTCGGTCCCGGGGCGCTGCTGGATCCAGAGGTCCGCCTGATCGCACAGCTCGACGCGCTTGGGGTTCACCACCACGATGCGGGCGCCGCGCGCCATCGCCCGGCGGAAGCGGACGGCGATGACCGGGTGGTTGGCCGAGGCGTCGGCCCCGACGATCATCACGCACCCCGCCTCTTGATAGTCCACGTAGGAGTTCGAGGTCGCGCCCGAGCCCATCGAGACGAGCATGGCCTCGACCGACGGCGAGTGGCAGAGCCGCGTGCAGTGATCGACGTTGTTCGTGGCCATGACGAGGCGACAGAGCTTCTGGATCACGTAGCCGTCCTCGTTGGTGGCCTTGGCGCTGGCCAGCGCGCCGAAGCGCCCCCGCTGGCGGGCGAGGCCGTCGGCCGCCGCCTCGAGCGCCTCGTCCCACGTGACCCGGCGCCACTCGCCGTCGCGCTTGACCATCGGATGGACGATGCGGTCGCGCGCGTGGATGAAGCCGGTGCCGAAGCGCCCCTTGACGCACAGCATGCCTTCGCTCGAGCGATTCGACGGGTCGTCGTCGGCCATCACCGCGAGCCGCCGATCCTCGCGCAGCGCGAGCGAGATGCCGCAGCCGACGCCGCAGTACGGGCACGTGGTCTCGGTGCGATGGAGGATCGGGCGCGCGGCTTCCTTCGGACGGAGCGCGCCTGTCGGGCAGGTGGCCACGCACTGGCCGCACGACGTGCAGACCGACGTGGACATGAGCCCGTCGCCGGCGACGCCGACCTTCATCGCGTGACCGCGCCCGAGCATCGCGATCGCGCCGATCTGCTGCACGTCGTCGCACGCGGTGGTGCACCGGCCACAGAGGATGCACGCCTCCCGGTCGAGGACGAAGAAGGACTTCGAGGTGTCGAGCTCGAAGCCATGCAGCGACGTCCAGCTCGGTTGCGAGAGGCCGTGGCGCTCGGCCGCCGCGCCGAGCTGGCCGAAGCCGTCGCGCCCCTCGCCCGCGGTGAGCATCGAGCGCGTCAAGTCGAGCACGAGGGTGCGGACGCGGGTGGCCTCGGGATGCGTGGTGCTCACGACCATGCCCTCGCGAGCGGGCAGGTGGCAGGCCGCGGGCGTGCCGCGCATGCTGTCGACGTGCACGAGACACGTCCGGCACGCGCCGAGCGGCGCCCGATCCGGATCCTTGCAGAGCTGGGGCAGCGCCACGCCGAGCTGGTTCACGGCGTCCAGCACGGTGGCGCCGGGGGCGACGTCAACGGCGCGATCGTCGACGACGAGCCTCATGGCGGAGCCATTATCAGCGACACGAGGAGCGCCGGCAATCGCATTGCGTCAACCCCACTCACGAGTCGTCTCGCCACCCGGCAGCGGTTACAATGGGGTCGCCATGAAGCGATCGGTCACTCGCCGCGCCCTGCTCGCGGCTCTCGGCGGTCTGGGCATGTCCGGGCTGGCGGCGCGGTTGCCAGGCGGCCCGCGGCCGGCTTCGGCCCAGGGCAACCTCGCGAATCTCGGCCCCGAGGAACCTGTGGACGCGACAGTGAAGCGTCTGTTCGCGGGCCGTCCGATCAAGGACGGGTCGTCCGCCATCAAGCTCGATCTGCCGCTCATCGCGGAAAACGGCGCGGTGGTTCCGGTGACGGTCGAGGTGACGTCCCCGCAGACGCCGCAGAGCTACGTCAAGGCGATCTACATCATCTCCGACAAGAACCGCCGTCCGCTCAACGCGAAGTTCATCCTGAGCCCTGCCTCCGGGCAAGCCTTCGTCGGGACGAACCTGCGGCTCGGCGAGAGCACCGACGTGCGGGCCGTCGCCGAGCTTCAGGACGGCACCCTCCTCGCTGCCAAGCGCGAGGTGAAGGTGACCGTCGGCGGCTGCGGGGGCTGACGGCCATGGCCGACATCGGACGCGTCCGGATCCGCCTCCCGTCGAGCATCAAGCCGGGCGACGTCATCAAGGTCCGCGTGCTCGTCTTGCACCCGATGGAGATCGTGGAGCGAAAGGACGGCAAGCCCGTCGACAAGAACTATCACTTCATCAATCGCGTGGTCGTCACCTATCTCGGCCGGGAGATCAGCCAGTTCGAAACCTCGCAGTCGATCAGCGAGAACCCGTTCTTCACGTTCGCGGTGCGGGCGACGGAACCTGGGCCGCTCAAGGTGACGTTCTTCGATACGCACGGCGGCAAGTACGAGGGCGCCGCCGATATCAAGTTCGGCTAGCGTCCGGCCGGCCCGCCCAGGCGGCGGCGCCGGCGTGCCGCCACCGCGTCCCGGTTCTCTCGTCGAGAGACCCGTTGCGCCGACCGCTCACTGAGCGATGTGCTCGCCAATGATGCTTGCTCGGAAGCGGTGCCCTCGCGCGTGGATCGTTGCGGTTGCTCTGTTCGCCACTGGTTGTGCGGGGGGCGACCGTGCGGCACCCACCCTTGGCCTGCCGGCTTCGCCGTGGGCTTCGCGCGCCATCGACGAGGCCCGGGGCGACGTGCGAACCGCGCCTGACGGCAAGCGCGTGGCCGTGCGCTACCGCGGGTGGACCACGGAGGACTTCGGCTCCTTCCGCTCCTACGCGTACGACGATCCTCGGCCGGAGCCTCGCCCCGCGCGCGCGCGCATGCCGGTCATCGCCGGCGACCCCGTGAAGGGGCGCGCGCTGTTCGTGAGTCGCGCCGTCGGACCCTGCACGGGCTGTCATCTCGTCCGGGGCGAGGACGTGTGGCCCGCCGGGAACGTCGGGCCCGATCTGTCCACCTATGGAGACCGGAATCTGCCCGCCGAGTACACGTTCGGGCTGATCTACGATCCGCGCCACATCTTTCCCCAGAGCCTCATGCCGCCCTGGGGCACCGACGGGGTGCTGAGCCTCGAGGAGATCGTTCACGTCGTCGCGTTTCTCACGTACGGGATCGACCGCGTGAGAGAGCTGTTCGGCGACAAGGACACGCGCGGGCTCTTCCAGGGCGACTTCGTCTGCCACAACGCGCGCGAGCTCAACTGGAACGAGCCGATCTTCCACCCGCACACGATCAAGGCCGTGGGCGGGGTGACGATCGGCGTCATCGGCCAGGCCTTTCCCTACGTGCCGGTCTCGCATCCGAGCCGCTTCGTGCCTGGCATCACCTTCGGCATCCAGGACGGGCAGGCGCAGCGGCTCGTGAACGAGCTGCGCGACGACCGAAACGTCGATCTCGTCGTGCTCCTGAGTCACAACGGGTTCTCGACCGACGTGAAGATGGCCGGCCGCGTGAAGGGGCTCGACGTGATCCTGGGCGGCCACACGCACGACGGCCTGCCGCGCCCCCTTCTCGTCGGCAAGACGCTGGTGGTCAACTCGGGCAGCCACGGGAAGTTCCTGAGCCGGCTCGACCTCGACGTGCGCGGGGGCCGCGTGCGGGCGCACCGCTACAAGCTCTACCCGGTGCTCTCGAATCACGTCGCCGAGGACGAGGCGATGGCCCGGTTGATCCGCGAGCTGCGCGCGCCGTGGGAAGCGAGGCTCGCCGAGCGCCTCGCGGTGTCGGAGAGCCTGCTCTATCGGCGGGGCAACTTCAACGGCACGTTCGACGAGATCATCCTCGATGCGCTCCTCGCGCGGTTCGACGCGGAGGTCGCGTTCTCGCCCGGGTTTCGCTGGGGCGTCACGATCGTCCCGGGGCAGGCGATCACGCTCGAGGACGTCTACGCGCATACGGGGCTGTCGTACCCGAACACGCTCTCCCGCGAGCTCACGGGCGCGGAGATCCACCGCATCATGGAAGACGTCGCGGACAATCTCTTCCATCCCGACCCGTACTACCGGCAGGGCGGTGACATGGTGCGTCTCGGCGGCGTGAGCTACGTCATCGACCCGCGCGCGCCCATGGGCCGGCGCATCTCCGAGATCAAGGTGCGAGGCGCGCCGCTCGAGCCCAGCCGCCGCTACAAGACCGCGAGCTGGGCCAGCCCTGGCCCGGAGGCGCCGGGCCCGCCGGCCTTCGACGTCGTCGCCGACCATCTGCGCGGCCTCGGCCGCGTCAAACTCGACCCCCGCCCGCGCGTGAAGGTATTGTAGCGGCGAGGAGGACGACGACATGCTTCGCTTCCTGGCCGGACTCTTGCTCGTGTGCAGCGCGTCGGTCGCTGCCGCCGACACGTTGAAGGATCACGCGGGCAAGCTCCGGTTGACCCTGCTCGACGGCCAGCCGGCCCCGGCCTTCACGCTCGCCGATCTCGGCGGCAAGTCGGTGTCGCTCGCCGACCTCAAGGGACAGGTGGTGCTCCTGTACTTCTGGGCGACCTGGTGACCGCACTGCACGAGGGAGTTGCCCTCGACGATCGAGAAGGTCACCCGGGAGTACAAGGACAAGAAACTTGCCGTGCTCGCGATCGACATCCAGGAGGATCCCGTCAAGGTCGAAGCCTGGGTCCGGGCCAAGGGCATCACGCCACCCGTGCTGCTCGACCGTGACGGCGCCGTCGCCAGCGCGTATCGCGTGACGGCGACGCCGACCGCCGTGCTGATCGGACGCGATGGCCGCATGCTCGCCCGCGCGGTCGGCACGCGCCCCTGGGACGACCCCACGGGGCGCGCGCTCCTCGACGCGGCGCTCGCGAGGCCATAAAACCGCTCGAGATTTGCGCGGGTCGCGGCCAGGGGCTATAGTCGTGCCGCCGCGCCCCACGCATCTGAGCCGCGGACGCCGATGACCAGCCAGTTCACGATCGACCGCGTCGAGACGGACCTCCTCGTGCTGGGCGCTGGCGGTGCCGGCCTGTGCGCAGCGCTGCACGCGGCGGATCGTTCGGACCGGCTCTCGATCGCGCTCGTCGGCAAGGGGTTGCTCGGCCGGGCCGGCTGCACGCGCATGGTCCAGGGCGGATACAACGCGGTGCTGGCCGCCCCCGACTCGATCGACGCGCACTTCAGGGACACGCTCGAGGGCGGCGCCTGGATCAACGACCAGGATCTCGCCTGGACGCTCGTGACCGAGGCGCCGGGCCGCGTGCTCGAACTGGAGGCGCGCTACGGGTGCTTCTTCGACCGCCATCCGGACGGGCGCGTGCACCAGAAGCCCTTCGCCGGCCAGACGCACGACCGGACGATTCACAAGGGCGACCTCACCGGCATCGAGATCATGAACCGCCTCACCGAGCAGGTGTGGCGGCGGCCGTCGATCCGCGGCTTCGAGGAGCACCGCGCCCTCGAGTTGCTGCGCGACGACCACGGGCGCGTGGCGGGCGCGCTGCTGCTGGACGTCCGCCGCGGCGCGTTCCTCGCCGTGTCGAGCCGCGCCACGTTGCTCGCCATGGGCGGCGGGCCGACGATGTATCGCGTGATCGCGTGCTCGGCCGACAAGGCCGCCGACGGCATCGCGATCGGGTTTCGCGCGGGCCTGCGCCTTCGCGACATGGAGATGGTGCAGTTCCACCCGACGGGGCTGATCGTGCCGAACTCGCTCATGACGGGCGCGCTGCTCGAGGAAGGCCTGCGGGGCGCCGGCGGCCGCCTCCTGAACGGGCGCGGCGAGCGCTTCATGGAACGCTACGACCCGGCGCGGCTGGAACGGTCGACGCGCGACCGCGTGGCGAGGGCCTGCTTCACCGAGGTGCTCGAGGGGCGGGGGACTCCGCACGGCGGCGTCTGGATCGACGTGTCGCATCTCGGCGCCGCGGTCGTGGAGCGGAGCTTTCGCGGCATGGTGAAGCGCTGCCGCGACTTCGGCTTCGATCTCGCGCGCGAGCCCGTGGAGGTGGGGCCGACCACCCACTTCATGATGGGCGGCATCGCGATCGACGCCGCGTGCCGCACCGACCTCGACGGGCTCTTCGCGGCCGGCGAGGACACGGGGGGCGTGCACGGGGCCAATCGCCTCGGGGGCAACGGCGTTGCGGAGTCCACCGTGTTCGGCGGCATCGCCGGCGACAGCATGACCGAGTGGGTCGTGGGGCAGCGGCACCGCCGCCTGCCGCGCGCGGCGGTGGACGAGGCGGCGCATCGAGCCGCGATCCCGCGCGACGGCCTCGAGGGCGAACGCATCTGGGACCTGCAGGCGCGGCTGCGGGATCTCATGTGGGAGCACGCCGGGCTGATCCGGAGCGGCGCCGGGCTCAAGTCGGCGCTCGGCGATCTCGAGGAGATCGCGAGGCGCGCCGAGGCGGCGGCCGTGCCGGGCGGGCTCGCCTACAACCTCGCGTGGCAGGACTGGCTCAACCTCCGGAACCAGACGACGGCGGCGTGGCTCATCGCCCGGAGCGCGCTCGAGCGCGCGGAGAGCCGCGGCTCGCACTACCGGCGCGATTGCCCCGACGCGTCGCCCGATCTCTACAACGTGTTCGTCAAGGACGGCGACGGCACGCGTCCGAAGGTGTGGACCGAGCCGGTGGCCACGACTCGGCTGCGCCCCCCCGTCACGACGACGGGGCCGCCGGCCGTCGAGGTCGGCGACTGACTGCGAGCCGATGCGGACCTCGGCGTCGCGATCTCGACGTCTCGCCGCCCGAAGACCAACGGCGCTGACTCATCTCAGCGAAGGAGAGGAACGACGATGATCCGATCGATCGCCTGGGGCCTGGCAGCGCTCCTGCTGCTCGCCGGCCTCGGCCCCTCATCGACCGCCGCGCAGGAGGCCAAGCAGCTTCGCATCGTGAGGCAGCCCGGCCTCGGCTATCTCCAGCTCGTCGTCATGCGCGAGCAGAAGACGCTCGAGAAGCGGCTGCCCGGCGTCGAGATCGAGTGGCGTCAGCTCACGTCCGGCCCGGTGATCCGCGACGCGATGGTCGCCGGGCAGATGGACATCGGCTCGGGCGGCGTCGGCCCGTTCATCCAGGCCATCGACAAGGGCATCGACTGGAAGGCGCTCGGGGCGCTCAACGAGATGCCGCTCTATCTGAACTGCGCGCGGCCGGACATCAAGAGCCTGAAGGACGTGAAGCCGCGCAATCGCTCGAGGTGCTGCTGACGGGCATGGCGCGATCGGCGGCGCGCTCGCGCTCCTGCTCGCCACGGTGGCCGTGACCACGCGCATCGGCGCGGACGTGCTGGACACCGTGACCGCGATGTTCAACCCGCTGCCCGCCATCGCGCTGATGCCGCTCGCGCTCCTCTGGTTCGGCCTCGGCGTGAAGGCGCTCGTGTTCGTCATCGTCCACTCCGTGCTGTGGCCGATGTCGCTCAACACCTACACGGGCTTCGTCACGGTGCCCGAGACGTTGCGGCGCGTCGGGCGGAACTGGGGGCTCCCGGGCTGGCGCCTCGTGCTGGGCATCCTCCTGCCGGCCGCGTTTCCGTACATCCTCTCGGGACTCAAGATCGGCTGGGCCTTCGCCTGGCGGACGATCATCGCCGCCGAGATGGTGTTCGGCGTGGCGGGCAGCCAGGGCGGGCTCGGCTGGTTCATCTATCAGAACCGGTTCGAGATGAACACCGACCTCGTCTTCGCCGGGCTGCTCACGGTGATCCTGATCGGCCTCGTCGTCGAGAACCTGCTCTTCAAGTGGCTCGAGCGGCGCACGGTGCTTCGCTGGGGCATGTCGGCGGCGCGCTGATGCGCGAGCGGCGCGTGCTCAAGCGGCAGCTCCTGTCGGCCGAGGGCTGGCGGGACACCAAGCTCGGCATGTGGGCGTGGCTCACCCAGCGCGCCGCGGCCGTCGCGCTCGTCCTCGCGGTCGCGCTCCATCTGCGCAATCCGTTCGTCCGCCCCGTCCAGGCGTTGCTGCTGGGCCTCGTGTTGCTGCACGGACTTCTCGGCGTCCGCGCCATCCTGCTCGACTTCGGTCTCCCGGTGCGGTGGCATCGCGCGCTGCTGGCCGGCGCGCTGGGCCTCGGCGTGGCGATCTTCGCGGTCGTCTGGCGCTGGCGATGGTACTGAAGGTCTTTCGCTGGGCGCCCGGCTCGCGCGAGCGCCTGCAGAAGTACTGGGTGCCGTACAAGGCAGGGATGACGGTGCTCGACGCGCTCGTCGACGTCGTCCGGCGGCTCGATCCGACGCTCGCGTTCCGCTACGCGTGCCGCGTTGGCATGTGCGGGTCCTGCGCCATGGTCGTCAACGGCCGAGAGCGCTGGGCCTGCCGCACGCTGATCAAGCGCCTCGGGCGCGGCCCGGTCACCGTCCGCCCGCTCTATCACTTCCCGCTGATCCGCGACCTCGTCGTCGACATGGCGCCGTTCAGGGAGAAGATGGTGGCGACGGGGGCCGCGTTCGTCCCCGCCGAGGGGGCCGCCGCCTTTGCGCCGGTTGGCGGCGACAGCGCCGAGCGGCGGCGGATCGACGCCGCCATCGAGTGCATCGGCTGCGGGATGTGCGTCTCGGCGTGCACGATGGTCGCGCACGACGATCATTTCGCGGGCCCGGCCGCGTTCAACCGCGTCTTCACGCTGCAGGCGGACAGCCGCGACGCCGGCCGGGACGAGCGCGCGGGACGCCTGCTCCACGAGGACGCGCTCGTCCGGTGCCACGGCCAGGCGAACTGCACGGCGGTGTGCCCGATGGAGATCGCGCCGACCGACTCCATCCTCGCGTTGCGCCGCCGCGCGGTGAGGGACGTGGCCGTGCGCGCTCTGCCGTCACCAGCCGGCCGCGCCGGGGCCACGTCCGAAACGGACCGGTGACCGCGCACCCGGTTGACTGCCTCTTCTGCCGCGTCGTCCGCGGCGAGATCGGGGCGCACGTCGTGTACGAGGACGCCCGGTCGCTCGCCTTCCTCGATCATCGACCGCTCTTCCCTGGCCACACCTTGGTGGTCCCGCGCCATCACGTCGAGACGCTCGGCGACCTGTCGACGGATGGGATCGGCCCGCTTTTCGCTGCGGTGCAGGCGCTCGCGCGCGCGGTCGAGCAAGGACTCGGCGCGGCGGGGTCGTTCGTCGCCGTCAACAATCGGATCAGCCAGAGCGTTCCGCATCTGCACGTGCACGTCGTGCCGCGCCGGCCGAAGGACGGCCTCAAGGGGTTCTTCTGGCCGCGCGGCCGCTATCGCGACGAGGCCGAGGCCGCCCTCGTCGCGGCGCGCCTGCGCGCGGCGGTCGGCCTGTCAGCCGACCCAGGCCCGGGTCCCGCGCCGGCGTGACCCGAGCCAGCCGGAGCGCGCGCGGCGCCCGAGGATGGCTGATCGTCGCCGCGCTGTTCGCGATCAACTACGGCATGGCGACGCCGCTCGCCGCCTACGGCGTCTTCCTGCCCATCCTCGCCGAGACCTTCGGCGGTGCCACGCTGACCGAAGCGCTCGCCGATCCGAGGCAATGGCTGCTGAACGTTGCGTGGCTGGTTCAGGGGGGCCTGGCCCTGATGATCTCCGTCCACGTGGTGCCGTTCACTCGCGACCAGGGGGTCCCGCTCGCGAGCGCCTCCCTCGCGCTCACGGCGTACGGGATGGGCTCGGTGGCCGGGCGCATCACGGCGGGCGCGGTCTCCGATGCCCTCGGCGTGCGGACGACGATCGGCGCCGCGTACCTGATCCAGGCGGTCGGCCTGGCCGCGCTGCTCCTGTGGCCCTCGGCCGCGGCGCGCTTCGCGGCGATCGTGGCCTTCGGTGTGGGTTTCGCGGCGTCTGACACGATGGTGGTGAAGGTGATCCCGGACGTCTTCGGCCTGAAGGCGATCGGGGCGATCATGGGGGTGCTGGCCCTCGGCTGGCGGTTCGGCGCAGCCCTCGGGCCCGCCATTGCGGGCGTCCTCTACGACGCGACCGGCTCGTACCATCTCGCGTTCGGGTTGGCGCCGATCGCGGTGCTGGCGAGCTGGGGATGCTTCGCCGCGGCGACGTCTCGGCGGCGCCACGTCGCTTGACCGCCCCCGAAGGCCCGTGTTAGCTTAAGCCCCGGATTTTACGGTCGCCTCCCACCTTTGATGGGTGGGAGGCGACACGTCTGTTACGCTCGAATCAGCGCGGCAGCGAGGCAGTGCGAGGAGGCCCACCCATGGCAGCTGCTGATCAAGTCAAACGTCTCTACGAATCCATGCCGGCCAAGCTCGACGCAGCGCGCCGACGCTTCGGACGGCCCCTCACCCTGGCCGAGAAGATCCTGGTCGCCCACGCCGACGACTTTGCTCGGCAGGAATGGAGTCGCGGCAAGGCGCAGCTCCGGCTGCGCGTCGACCGCGTGTCGCTCCAGGATGCGACCGGGCAGATGGCGCTGCTCCAGTTCATGCAGGCGGGCAAGAAGCAGGTGGCCGTGCCGTCGACGGTGCACTGCGACCACTTGATCCGCGCCCAGACCGGGGCCGCGGCCGACCTCGGGCGCGCGATGGCCGAGAACGACGAGGTGTACAAGTTCCTCTACTCGGCGTCGAAGAAGTACGGCATCGGCTTCTGGAAGCCAGGCGCCGGGATCATCCACCAGGTCGTCCTCGAGAACTACGCGTTCCCCGGCGGCCTCATGATCGGCGCCGACTCGCACACGCCCAATTGCGGCGGGCTCGGCATGATCGCCATCGGCGTGGGCGGCGCCGACTGCGGCGAGGCGATGGCCGGGCTCGCCTGGGAAGTCCTCGACCCGAAGCTCGTCGGCGTGCGCCTCACCGGGAAGCTCTCCGGCTGGACGTCGGCGAAGGACGTGATCACCTATCTGCTCGGCCTGCTCACGGTCAAGGGCGGCACCAACAAGATCATCGAGTACTTCGGGCCCGGCGCCGCGTCGATCAGCGCCACCGGCAAGGGCACGATCTGCAACATGGGCGCGGAGCTGGGCGCGACCACGTCCCTGTTCCACTTCGACGACCGGATGGCCACGTATCTCAGGGCCACCGACCGCGCCGACATCGCCGCGCTCGCGGAAGCGCATCGCGAGCACCTGGTCGCCGACCCCGAGGTCGTGGCCGACCCGCGGAAGCACTACGACGAGGTCGTGGAGATCGATCTCTCGGAGCTGGAGCCGCACATCGTCGGGCCGCATTCTCCCGACCGCGCGCGCCCGATCAGCAAGCTCGCCGCCGAGGTGAAGAAGGAGGGCTGGCCCGCCCAGATCAAGGCAACCCTGATCGGGTCGTGCACCAACTCCTCGTACGAGGACATGAAGCGGGCCGCGCACGTCGCCATGCAGGCCTTGAAGGCGGGGCTCAAGGCGAAGACGCCGTTCCTCGTGACGCCGGGCTCGGAGCGCATCTACCAGACCATCAAGCGCGACGGGATCATGGCGACGTTCGAGCAGATCGGCGGCACGGTGCTCGCCAACGCGTGCGGCCCGTGCATCGGGCAGTGGAAGCGCTCCGACGTCGGGCGCGAGGAGGCGAACACGATCGTCTCCTCGTTCAACCGCAACTTCCCGGGACGAAACGACGGGAGCGCGGCCACGCTGTCGTTCCTGACGAGCCCCGAGATCGTGACGGCCCTGGCCTTCGCCGGTACGCTCGAGTTCGATCCGGTGCACGGCACCATGCCGGGGCCGGATGGCAAGGCGTTCCGCTTCACCGCCCCGGAGGCCGAGGAGCTGCCGGTGCAGGGCTTCGCCAAGGGCGAGGAGGGCTTCGAGGCGCCGGCGGCCGACGGCGACGCGGTCGCGGTCGAGGTCTCGCCGACCAGCGAGCGTCTCCAGCTCCTCCAGCCGTTTCCGCGCTGGGATGGACGCGACTTCGCCGAGCTTCCGATCCTCGTCAAGACGAAGGGCAAGACGACCACCGACCACATCTCGCCGGCCGGGACGTGGCTCCTCGTCCGTGGCCACCTCGACAAGATCAGCGACAACATGTTCCTGGGGGCGCTGAACGCGTTCACCGGCGAGACCGGCAAGGGCGTGAACCCCGTGACGAGCGATGCGGGACAGCTCTTCACCAGGATCGCCCGCGATCTGAAGGCGCGGGGGCTCGGCTGGATCGTGATCGGCGACGAGAACTACGGCGAGGGGTCGAGCCGCGAGCACGCGGCGATGTCGCCCCGCTACCTCGGGGGCAAGGTGGTCCTGGTCCGGAGCTTCGCCCGCATCCACGAGACGAACCTCAAGAAGCAAGGCATCCTGCCGCTCGTCTTCGCCAAGGCCTCCGACTACGATCTCTTCGAGCAGGGCGATCGCGTGAGCGTGCGCGGGCTCGGCGCGCTCGCTCCGGGCAAGCCGGTGGACGTGGTGATCCACAAGCCCGGAGGCCAGACGACGACCGTGCAGGCTCTTCATACGATGACCGACGAGCAGATCGGCTGGTTCAAGGCGGGGTCCGCCTTGAACGCGCTGAAATAGGGAGACCACCATGGCGGCCAGAGTCAAGATCCCCGCGGGCGAGAAGATCACGATCAGCCACGGCAAGCTGCAGGTCCCGGACCACCCGATCATCGCCTTCATCGAGGGTGACGGCACCGGGCCCGACATCTGGGCGGCCTCGGTGCGGGTGCTGGACGCGGCCGTCGAGCAGTCGTATCGCGGCCGGCGCAAGATCGCGTGGGCCGAGATCTACGCGGGCGAGAAGGCGCAGGCCGTCTACGGCGCGGATTGCCCCCCCAATCTCCTGCCGTCGGAGACCACGGATGTGATCCGCGAGTACCTGGTTGCCATCAAAGGACCGCTGACCACGCCCGTCGGCGAGGGCTTTCGCTCGCTCAACGTGACGCTGCGCCAGGTGCTCGATCTCTACGTCTGCCTCCGGCCCGTGCGCTACTTCAAGGGCGTGCCGTCGCCCGTCAAGTACCCGGAGCGGATCGACATGGTGATCTTCCGCGAGAACACGGAGGACATCTACGCGGGCATCGAGTGGCTCGACGGCTCGCCCGAGGTGAAGAAGGTCATCTCGTTCCTGCAGAAGGAGATGGGCGTCGACAAGATCCGCTTTCCGAACAGCTCGTCGATCGGGGTCAAGCCCGTCTCGAAGGAGGGCTCCGAGCGGCTGATCCGGGCCGCGATGCGCTACGCGATCGAGAACAACCGGAAGAACGTCACGCTCGTGCACAAGGGCAACATCCAGAAGTACACCGAGGGCATGTTCATGAAGTGGGGCTACGCGCTGGCCAAGCGCGAGTTCTCCGACAAGCTGGTCGGCTGGGACGACTGCGGCGGCAAGCCGCCGGCGGGCAAGATGCTCGTCAAGGACGCCATCACGGACGCGTTTCTCCAGCAGATCTTGACCAGGCCGGACGAGTTCGACGTGATCCCGTGCTGCAACCTCACCGGGGACCTGATCTCCGATGCGCTCGCCGCCCAGGTCGGCGGCATCGGCATCGCGCCGGGGGCCAACATCAACTACGACTCGGGGCACGCGCTGTTCGAGGCGACGCACGGCACCGCGCCGAAGTACGCAGGGCAGGACAAGGTGAACCCGGGGTCGGTGATCCTCTCCGGCGAGATGATGCTCCGGTACATGGGCTGGACGGAGGCGGCCGATCGCCTCATCGCGGGCCTCGAGAGCACCATCCAGCAGAAGGTCGTCACGTACGACTTCGCGCGGCTGATGGAGGGGGCCCGCGAGGTGAAGTGCTCCGAGTTCGGCACCGCCGTCATCCAGAACATGGCGAAGCTGTAGGCCGGGACGACCGGGATGGCGGCGATGCAGATGGGCAAGGCGGAGATCCTGAGCACGCGCTGGCCGCGTCCCAGGATCACCGTGGTCGGCGCCGGCAACGTCGGCGCCAGCGTGGCGCAGTACTTGGTCGAGAAGGAGCTGGGCGACGTCGTGCTCGTCGACGTCATCGAGGGGATCCCGCAGGGCAAGGCCCTCGACCTCGCCCAGGCAGGGCCGGTGCACGGGTACGATTCCTCACTGATCGGCGCCAACACGTACGACGACACGAACGATTCCGACATCGTGGTGATCACCGCCGGCCTGGCACGCAAGCCGGGGATGACGCGCGACGACCTGCTGTTCAAGAACGCGGAGATCGTGGGCTCGGTCGTGACGCAGGTGGTGGCGCGTTCGAAGAACGCGATCCTGATCCTCGTGACCAATCCGCTCGACGCGATGGTCCAGCTCGCGTGGAAGAAGTCGGGCTTCCCCTCGCAGCGGGTCATCGGGATGGCGGGCGTGCTCGACTCCGCGCGGTTCCGGACCTTCATCGCCCAGGAGTTGCAGGTCTCGGTGGAGAACGTCACGGCGTTCGTGCTCGGCGGGCACGGCGACACCATGGTGCCGCTGCCGCGCTACTCCACGGTGGCGGGCATTCCGATCACCGATCTCCTGACGCCCGAGCGGATCCAGGCGCTCGTCACCCGCACCGCCAACGGCGGCGCGGAGATCGTCGGACTGCTCAAGGCGGGCAGCGCTTACTACGCGCCGGCCGCCTCCGCCGTCGAGATGGTCGAGGCCATCCTGAAGGACAAGAAGAAGATCCTGCCGTGCGCGGCGTATCTCGACGGGCAGTACGGCGTGAAGGGCCTCTACGTGGGCGTGCCGGTGAAGCTCGGGCGCGCCGGGGTCGAGCAGATCATCGAGATCAAGCTCACGCGGGAGGAGCAGGCGGGCTTCGACAAATCGGCGGCGGCAGTGAAGGAGCTGGTCGACAAGCTCGAGCTCTAGGACATCGAAGGGGGCCATTCCCCAACGGGCGTCGCCCGCTGGGGCCCCCTCCGAGCCTCCCCCAGAACGAGGGTGCGCTAGCGAAGCCGGCGCTCGAGCGGCGACGGGTCCAACACGGTTCGACCAGATTGACGCTCCTGGCAACGAGGGAGGGGGTCATGGCAAAGGCGATGGCGGCGAAGAAGAAGTCGGCGAACAAGGCGGTGGCGAAGAAGGCGGCCAAGCCCGCCAAGAAGGCGGCCAAGGTGAGTCCCGTGCCCGCGGGATACCACACCGTGTCCCCCTATCTCACGGTCAAGGACGGGAGTTCGGTCATCGATTTCTACAAGCGCGCGTTCGGGGCCAAGGAGACGATGCGGATGCCGGGCGCCGACGGCAAGACTCTGATGCACGCCGAGCTCAAGATCGGCGATAGCGTCGTCATGCTGAGCGACGAGGTGCCCGGGATGAGCACGACCAGGGCGGCCAGCTCGCTCGGCGCGACCACGGGGATGCTGTTCCTCTACGTCCCGAACGCCGACCAGGCGTGGAAGCGCGCGGTGGACGCCGGATGCAAGGTGTTGATGCCGCTCGCCGACCAGTTCTGGGGGGACCGCTTCGGCACGCTCGAAGATCCGTTCGGCAACCAGTGGGGGCTCGCCAGCCACAAGGAGGACCTGAGCCCCGCGGAGATCAAGCGCCGCGCCCAGGCGGCCATGTCGGGGCACAGCACGTGAGAGAGATTCACGTCTCCTCCATCACCGATTCGGTCAAGAAGCTGTGCATGGAGGCCAACTACGCGCTCGAGCCGGACATGCTGCGCGCCTTCGACCGCGCGCTCCGGACCGAGCGCTCCGCGGCGGGCCGGCACGTCCTCGAGATTCTGAAGGACAATGCCGAGCTGGCGCGCACCAAGCTGATTCCGTACTGCCAGGACACCGGCTTCGCCGTCTGCTTCGTCGAGCTGGGTCAGGACGTGCACGTGGTCGGCGGCGGCTTGAACGCGGCCATCGACGAGGGCGTCCGCCAGGGGTACACCGAGGGCTACCTCCGAGCCTCCATCGTCCGCTCGCCGTTCGACCGCGTGAACACGGGTGACAACACCCCGGCGGTCGTTCACGTCGACGTCGTGCCCGGCGCCGCGTTGCGCGTCCAGATCATGGCCAAGGGCGGCGGCTGCGAGAACCGGTCGAAGTACAAGATGCTGACCCCGGGCGAGGGCACGGAAGGCGTCAAGCAGTGGATCCTCGAGTGCATCAAGACCGCGGGACCCGATGCCTGCCCGCCGCTGATCGCGGGCGTGGGCGTGGGCGGCACCTTCGAGAAGGCCGCGATCCTGTCCAAGAAGGCCCTGTTCCGCGAGCTGGGCAGCCCCAACCCCGATCCCACCCTCGACGCGCTGGAGCGCGAGGTGCTGGAGCGCGCGAACCGTCTGGGCATCGGCCCGCAGGGCTACGGGGGCGACACGACGGCCTTCGGCATCCACATCCTCGCCTACCCGTGCCACATCACGTCGCTGCCGGTGGCGGTGACAATCGAGTGCCACGCGCACCGCCACAAGGAGGCGCTGCTGTGAGGCGGCCGGCGGACCTCCACACGAGGATGCGTGCGCGTCGAGCGCCGGCCTTGCCGGCGCAATCGAACGGGGGGAGGTTCGGAAGGGGGGCGGAGCCCCCCTCCGAGGCTTGTCACGCGCACCGCCACAAGGAGGCGCTGCTGTGAGGCCAGGGCCTGTGGGCCGTCACGCGGGTGCACCTGCGCGTCGAGCGTCGATCGTGTCGGCGCAGCTCCCCTTCGTGGCGATATGACTGTCACCGTGCGGCCGGACGGCATCAAGGACGTCGTGCCCCCGCTGTCCGACGCCGATGTCGAGAGCCTCACCGCCGGGGACCGCGTGCGGATCACCGGCACGCTCTACACGGCGCGTGACGCCGCCCATGGGCGGCTCCTGCCGCTCATCGAGGGCGGCGAGCCGCTGCCGATCGACGTGCGTGGGCAGATCATCTACTACACGGGTCCGTCGCCGGCGCGCCCGGGTCACGTCGTGGGCTCGGTCGGCCCGACGACGGGCGGCCGCATGGACCGGTTCACGCCGCGCCTCTTGAGCCTCGGGCTCAAGGGCACGATCGGCAAGGGCCATCGCGGAGAAGCGGTGAAGGAGGCCCTCCGCGAGCACAAGGCCGTGTACTTCGGCGCCATCGGTGGCGCCGGCGCGGTGCTCTCGCGCTACGTCAAGAAGCTCGAGGTGGTGGCGTACGAGGACCTCGGCACGGAAGCGATCCGCCGGCTCGAGGTCGAGGACTTCCCCGTCATCGTGATCAACGACTGTCACGGCGGCGATCTCTACCAGGACGGCATGAAGGAATACGCGAGGGAGTGAGGATGGACAGGTCGCGTCTCGGCAATCAGCGCGGCGAGGTGATCCCCGGCGCGACGCTGCGCACCGACGCGTGGTGGATCGAGCAGCTGCTCGTGGTGCTCGTCCTCGGCGGGTTCGGCGTCTACGCGACGTGGGCCGCGCTCGTGAACGCGCACTACTACGCGGCGCCGTATCTCTCGCCCTTCTACTCGCCGTGTCTCACCGCGACCTGCCAGCACGTGAGCCTGCCGCTGATCGGTTCGTGGTGGAACCTGTCGCCGGCGTTCCTCATCCTGTGGATCCCCGGCGGCTTCCGGGCGACCTGCTACTACTACCGCAAGGCGTACTACCGCTCGTTCTTCGGCGCGCCGCCGGGCTGCGCCGTTCGCGACTGGCCCAGGCGCTACCTCGGCGAGACACGATTTCCCTTCGTCCTCCAGAACATCCACCGCTATTTCTTCTGGCTGTCGCTGCCCGTGCTCGCCTTCCTGTGGTGGGACGCCATCCTCGCCTTCAACTTCAACGGCCGATTCGGGATGGGGCTCGGCACGTTCGTGCTGATCGTGAATGCGACGCTGCTCTCGCTCTACTCGCTCTCCTGCCACTCGTGCCGGCACCTCTGCGGCGGCCACCTCGACGTGTTCTCGGCCAGCCCCGCGAAGCACTCGCTGTGGCGGGCGGTGACCCGGCTCAACGAGCGCCACATGTTGTTCGCGTGGATCAGCCTGCTCTGGGTGGGGTTCACCGACCTCTACGTGCGGCTTCTGTCCATGGGCGTCATCCGAGACGTGAGGTTCTTCTAATGGCCACGGAACCGTACGACCGCTACGAGTACGACGTCATCGTCATCGGCGCGGGCGGCGCCGGGTTGCGCGCCGCCATCGAGGCCTCGGCCCGCGGCGTCAAGACGGCGCTGATCTGCAAGTCGCTGCTCGGCAAGGCCCACACGGTCATGGCCGAGGGCGGCATCGCCGCCGCCATGGGCAACGTGTGGAAGGAGGACAACTGGCAGGTCCACTTCCGCGACACGATGCGCGGCGGCAAGATGCTGAACAGCTGGCGCATGGCCGAACTCCACGCCAAGGAGTCGCCGGATCGGGTCCTGGAGCTCGAGGAGTGGGGCGCGCTCTTCGACCGCACGAAGGACGGGCTCATCTCGCAGCGCGACTTCGGGGGCCACCGCTACGCGCGCCTCGCCCACGTCGGCGACCGCACCGGGCTCGAGATGATCCGCACGCTCCAGCAGCACGCCGTGCACACGGGCATCGACGTGCACATGGAGTGCAACATCCAGCGCCTCCTGAAGGACGGCGATCGGGTGTCGGGCGCGTTCGGCTACTGGCGGCCCACGGGCACGCTCGTGCTGTTCCAGGCCAAGGCCGTCGTCCTCGCCACTGGCGGGGTCGGGAAGGCCTGGAAGTTCACCTCGAACTCGTGGGAGTCGACCGGAGACGGCATCACGCTCGGGCTCGACGCGGGGGCCGAGCTGATCGACATGGAGTGCATCCAGTTCCATCCCACGGGGATGGTCTGGCCCACGAGCGTGCGCGGCATCCTCGTCACGGAGGGCGTGCGCGGCGACGGGGGCACGCTGAAGAACTCCGAGGGTGCGCGGTTCATGTTCAACTACATCCCGGAGTTCTTCAAGGGCGAGACGGCCGACAACGAGAAAGAGGCCGACGCCTGGTACGAGGACAAGAAGAACAATCGCCGCACGCCGGACCTCCTGCCGCGCGACGAGGTGGCCCGCGCGATCAACTCGGAGGTCAAGGCGGGGCGGGGGAGCCCGCACGGCGGCGTCTTCCTCGACATCTGCACGCGGCGGTCGCCCGATTACATCAGGAAGCGCCTGCCGTCGATGTACCACCAGTTCAAGGAGCTGGCCGGCGTCGACATCACCAAGGAGCCCATGGAGGTCGGGCCGACCTGCCACTACATCATGGGTGGCATCCAGGTCGACGCGGACACGGAGGCCACCTGCGTCCCCGGGCTCTTCGCCGCAGGCGAGGTCGCGGGCGGCATGCACGGGGCGAACCGGCTGGGCGGCAACTCGCTGTCCGACCTCATCGTGTTCGGGCGGCGGGCAGGGCTGGCCGCGGCCGAGTACGTGAAAACACTCAAGGGCACGGTGAGCGCCGACCGCGGCCAGGCGGACGCGGCGGCCCAGGCGCTGCTCGAGCCGTTCTCGCGTTCCGGCAACGAGAACCCCTATGCCATTCACGCCGACCTGCAGGAGTGCATGCAATCGCTCGTCGGCATCATCCGCACGGAAGGCGAGCTGCGGAAGGCGCTCGAGGAGATCGCCGTCTTCAAGCAACGGCTCGGGCGCGTGCGCGTGACCGGTGGGCGCGAGTTCAACCCGGCGTGGCACCTGGCGCTCGACCTTCACTCGCTGCTCTCCGTGTCCGAGGCGGTGACCCTCGGCGCCATCGAGCGCAAGGAGAGCCGGGGCGGCCATACCCGCGACGACTATCCGTTCGCCGACGATCGCTTCGGCAAGCTCAACATCGTCCTTCGCCGGCGGAACGGGCAGTTCTCCGTCGCGCTCGAGCCGTTGGCCGAGATGCCCGACGAGCTCAAGGACCTGCTCAAGGAGCGCAAGTGATGGCCGCCGCGACCGAGGTCACCATGCGCGTGTGGCGGGGCGACGCGACGGGCGGCGCCTTCAAGGAGTACCGCGTGCCCGCCCAGGAAGGCATGGTCGTGCTCGACGTGATCCACACGCTCCAGGCCACGCAGGCCGGCGACCTCGCGTGCCGCTGGAACTGCAAGGCGGGCAAGTGCGGATCGTGCAGCGCCGAGATCAACGGCACGCCGCGCCTCATGTGCATGACGCGGATGGACACGTTCACGCCGGGCGAGACGATCACGGTGGCGCCGATGAAGACGTTCCCGATCTACCGGGACCTCGTCACCGACGTCTCGTTCAACTACGAGAAGGCCAAGATGATTCCCGCCTTCCGGCCGCGCCCCAAGGAGGCCGACGGCACGCGGCGGATGCAGCAGGCCGACGTCGAGCGCGGGCAGGAGTTCCGGAAGTGCATCGAGTGTTTCATGTGCAACAACGTGTGCCACGTGATCCGCGATCACCCCGAGAACAAGACCGCGTTCGCGGGGCCGCGCTTCCTGATGCGGCTGGCCGAGCTCGAGATGCATCCGCTCGACACCCACGATCGCAAGGAGCTGATCAAGTACCAGGCCGGTCTCGGCTTCTGCAACATCACCAAGTGCTGCACCGAGGTCTGCCCCGAGCACATCAGGATCACCGACAATGCGCTGATCCCGCTCAAGGAGCGCATCGTCACCGAGTATCACGATCCCGTCGTGTGGGCGTGGCGCAAGCTCACGGGGAAGCGCTGAGTGTCCGTTCGCGGTGACGAGCGGGCGGGGCGTGCCAACGGGGTGGCGTGCCGACAATGCGCGGGACGGGACCCGGTGCGGGGGCTGCCCCCGGGACACGCTGCGTCGCTGATCGGCGCGGGCACTCGATGGAGCCACGAGATCGAGGCTCGGCGGCTTCGACGATCTCCAGAAGATACGGTCCCGGGGGCAGCCCCCGCACCGGGTCCCGTCCCGCGCCGCTCGGCCAGTCTCCCCGGTGCCGCGCCTCGAGTCCGTCGCATCACCGGAAGGGGCGCTCGCTCCTCGTGAAGATTCACGAGTACCAGGCGAAGGCTTTGCTCAAGTCGTATGGCGTGCCCGTGCCCGAGGGCGACGTCGCCGAGACCTCGCCGGAGGTCCGGCGCATTGCCGAGCGCCTTGGCCGGCGCGTCGTCGTCAAGGCCCAGATCCACGCGGGCGGGCGGGGCAAGGGCGGCGGCGTCAAGCTCGCCGATGACCCGGCTGCGGCCGCCGCGGCGGCGGATCAGATTCTCGGGATGATGCTGAAGACGCCGCAGACCCCGCCCGAGGGCATCAAGGTCTTGCGGGTGCTGGTCGAGGAGGCGTCACCGATCGCGAGCGAGCTGTACCTGTCCGTCACGCTCGATCGGGCCCGCGGGACCCACGTCGTCATGGCCTCGGCCGCCGGCGGCATGGATATCGAGGAGGTCGCCGCCGAGCACCCCGAGAAGATCGTCCGGCAGTGGGCGGATCCCGCGCTGGGCCTGCAGGCGTTCCAGGCGCGGGCGCTCGCGTTCGGCCTCGGGCTCACCGGCGATCAGTTCAAGGCGGCGACCGCGCTCGCGCTCAACCTGTTCAGAGCCTATCTCGAGCGGGACGCGACGCTCGCCGAGATCAACCCGCTCGTGGTCACCCGCGACGGCCGCGTGCTCGCGCTCGACGCCAAGCTCAACTTCGACGACAACGCGCTCTCCCGCCACCCCGACATCGGCGACCTCCGCGACGTCAACGAAGAGACGCCGCTCGACGTCGAGGCGTCGCAGCACGGGCTCAACTACATCAAGCTCGACGGCAACGTCGGGTGCATGGTGAACGGCGCCGGGCTCGCGATGGCGACGATGGACATCATCAAGCTCGCGGGGGGCGCGCCCGCCAACTTCCTCGACGTGGGCGGCGGCGCTTCGCCGCAGCAGATCGAGAGCGCCTTTCGCATCCTGTCGTCCGACCCGAGCGTGAAGGCCGTGTTCATCAACGTCTTCGGTGGCATCTTGCGGTGCGATCGCCTGGCCGAGGGTCTCATCGCCGCGGTGAAGACGCTCGGCCTCACGCTGCCCGTCGTCGTGCGGATGGAAGGCACCAACGTCGAGCTGGGCCGGCGCATGCTGGCCGAGTCCGGGCTCAACTTCGCCACCGCCGAGGACATGGGCGCGGGCGCCACCCGGGTCGTCGCCCTCGCGCGCGGAGCCGCATGAGCATTCTGGTCGACCGCAACACGCGCGTGATCGTCCAGGGCATCACGGGCAAGGAAGGCACCTTTCACGCCCTCCGCTGCAAGGAGTACGGCACCCAGGTCGTCGGCGGCGTGACGCCCGGCAAGGGCGGAACGACGCACGAGGGGTTTCCCGTGTGGAATACCGTCGAGGAGGCGGTGGCGGCGTCCGGCGCCGACTGCGCGCTGATCTTCGTGCCGCCTCCCGGGGCCGCCGACGCGATCATGGAAGCGGCCGCCGCCGGCGTCCGCTTGATCGCGTGCATCACCGAGGGCGTGCCGGTGGCCGACATGGTCCGCGTGAAGGCGTTCCTCACACGATACCGGACTCGGCTCATCGGCCCGAACTGCCCGGGACTCATCACGCCGGGCCAGGCGAAGATCGGCATCATGCCCGGCCACATCCACCGCGAGGGCCCCATCGGGGTCGTCTCCCGAAGCGGGACACTCACGTACGAGGTCGTGAATCAGCTCACGCTGCGCGGGCTCGGACAGAGCACCTGCGTCGGGATCGGCGGCGACCCCGTCAACGGCACGAGCTTCGTCGACGTGCTGCGTCTCTTCCAGGAGGATCCGCAGACGGACGCCATCATGATGATCGGCGAGATCGGCGGCACCGCCGAGGAGGAGGCCGCCGAATACGTCAAGGCGCACGTCACCAAGCCAATGGTCGGCTTCATCTGCGGGCAGACGGCGCCGCCGGGGCGGCGGATGGGTCACGCCGGCGCCATCATCGCGGGCGGCAAGGGGACGGCGGCCGAGAAGATGCTGGCCCTCGAAGCCGCCGGCATCGTGACCGTCAAGAGCCCGGCCGACATGGGCGCCACGGTGGCCCGCGTCGTGGGCAAGAACCGATAGGAGATCTCCGTCGATGGCCCTCGAGCGCACCCTCACGATCATCAAGCCCGACGCCGTGGCGAAGAACGTTTCGGGGCAGATCATCGCCCGCTTCGAGCAGGCGGGGCTCACGGTCCTCGCCGCCAAGCTCGTCCACCTGACGCCGGCCCAGGCGGGCGGGTTCTACATCGTGCACAAGGAGCGGCCGTTCTACGCGAGCCTGTGCGCGCTCATGACGAGCGGGCCCTGTCTGCCGATGGTGCTCGAGGGCGACAGCGCGATCGCGCGCCTGCGCGAGATCATGGGCGCGACGGATCCCGCCAAGGCCGCCGCGGGCACGATCCGCAAGGACTTCGCGTCGTCGATCGAGGCCAATGCGGTGCACGGCTCGGACTCGCCCGAGTCCGCGGCGTTCGAGATCCCGTACTTCTTCGGCGCGCTCGAGATCCACGCGCGGTAGTGAGTGGGAGGGGGCCTCGACGGCCCCCTCCCAGGCCCTCCCCCTTTTCGAATGCGATTGCGCCGGCGAAGCCGGCGCTCGAACACAGTGCGTCTCCGACGGCTCCGGGACTTGAGCGCGAACGACCGGACGTAGAAGTGACGAGAGTCGTGTGATGGCCGGCGTCCTGTTCGCCGCGGTTATGGGCAGCCGGCAACGGGTGATCACGGGCGTCCTCGGCATCGGCGTCGGCTTCGGAGGGCCGTTCCTGCTCTCCGTCGCGTTGATCGCCACGTCGGGCGACCCGAGCTTCGTGATCGTCCCGTTGCCTTTCCTCGGGATGCTGTGGGTGGCGCAGGGCCTCGCGCCGTCCGGCTATCGTCTCGAGCCGCAGGGCCTCCGGATCGAGCGCCGATGGCTCGCGCGACTCGTCCCCTACGCGTCCATCCGCGGAGCGGACCGCACACCACGGTCGATCGGCGGACTCGGGGCGGTGGGCCTGAACGCGCTCTTCGGCGCCCACGGCTGGCGATGGAACCCGCGGACCGGTCGGCACTATCTCGCCATCACCAATACCCGGAACCTCGTGTATGTCGCCACGACTGCCGGTCTGGTCGTCATCTCGCCGTCGGAGCCCGACGAGCTCGTGGCCCGGCTCCGCGCGCGACTGCCGGGCGCTCTGCCCAACACAGCAGGAGCGAGGCCAGTGACCTCCGAGGATGACGGCGCCTGATCAAGCGACCGCCGCCAGGAGTCGAACGACCAGGGAAGTATCAGTCTTGGGACAGGGTGTCACTCGGGCTCATCGGCTAGCCTGTCGGCCGATTGAGAGGGAGCTCTGGCATAGTGTTCGACATCACGGCCGATGACATTACCAGGGCTTCGCGACCGCCGACCGCTGATCGTTGCCGAGCGACTCGATGTAGCTACAATGTGATCACATGACGAGCAAGACTACCGTGCACGCGAGGCCTAGCATCTCGTTCAAGTGGACGCGCCACCGTATGGCCGGCCAGTCGCGCGGATCACGGGTTCATCCTCCGCCTCGCGGCCGGGCTGGCATTCCGCGTCGGGCCGCTGAACTCGGACGTTGCATGGATTCGTTGTGAGACCAGCGATCAGCGAGCCAGGAGCCTGGCGGCTCAGAGTGGACATCGCCACGACGCACACCCTATTGTTCATCGTAGCTGTTCGGAGCAATGTGTCCCTGCGTCCGGAGGTTCACCGCTACTTCGCCGATCGCTACGCGCGGCTGGCCTACCACTATCGACGTCGTGGAAACGCCCGACGCGCGAACTCCTTGCTGACGAAGTCGCTCAAGCACTATGCGCTCGGCGGTGGTGATCCCTTGCCGCCGGCAGCCGCGCTGGCCATGCCGGTGCCCCGATGCCCAACGTTCATGGAGGCCGTCGGATGTCACTCCGGCGACGAGCCGAGGCCACCGGAGGCTGCCTGATGTGTGCGAGCGCGAGTGAGCAACCGGGAACATACGTGACAGCAGTCAGCGGAGAGAGACGAGATGGAGCAGTTCGAGCGCGTCGGCGTGATCGTGCCGGCGCTCAGGACAGCAGCAGTTCCAGGTCCTCGCGCGTGAGCGTCCGGATCAGGCTCTCGTCGGCCGAGATGATCGAGTCGGCGAGCGCGCGCTTCGTCTCCTGCAGCTCGAGGACCTTCTCCTCGACCGTGTCGCGTGCGATCAGCCGGTAGGCGAACACCGGCCGCGTCTGCCCGATGCGGTGCGTGCGGTCGATGGCCTGCGCCTCGACCGCGGGGTTCCACCAGGGGTCGAGCAGGAAGACGTACTCGGCCGCCGTCAGGTTGAGGCCGAGACCGCCCGCCTTCAAGCTCACGAGGAACAGCAGGCAATCGGGATCGGATTGAAAGCGGGCCACCCGCTCGGCCCGGTCCCGCGTCCGGCCATCGAGGTATTCGTAGGGAATTCCCGCACGGTCCAGCTCCGTCCGCACGATGGCGAGCAGGCTCGTGAACTGGGAGAAGACGAGCGCCTTGTGCCCCTCCTCGCGCACCTCGGCCAGGCGCGGGAGGAGCGCGTCGAGCTTGGCGCTCGACTCGTCGAGCCGCGCCCGGTCGAGCAGGCCGGGGTGACAGGCGGCCTGCCGCAGCCGCAGGAGCGCCTCGAGCACCTGGATCTTCGAACGGCCGATGCCGTCGCGCCGGATGCGATCGAGCAGGCGGCCGCGGTAGTGGTCGCGCAGCTCGTCGTAGAGCTTGCGCTGCGCGCGATCGAGCTCGCAGTAGAGCGTCTGCTCGGTCTTGGCGGGCAGGTCGCGGGCCACCTGCTCCTTGGTGCGTCTCAGGATGAACGGGCGCAGGCCCCGGGCGACGAGGACCAGCGCATCGGGGTCGAGGGTGCGCGCGGCGCTGTCGAACACGGACGCCGTCCCCAGGATTCCAGGGTTCAGGAATTCGAACAGGCTCCACAGCTCCCCGAGGTGGTTCTGCACGGGAGTGCCCGAGAGGGCCAGGCGATGCTCGGCCTGCAGGATCCGCGCGGCCTTGGCGGACTCGGTCGCGGCGTTCTTGATGGCCTGCGCCTCGTCGAGGATCACGTAGTCGAAGCGGAGGTCCTTGAAGAGCGTCGCGTCGCGCCGGAGCGTGCCGTACGTCGTGAGGACGAGGTCGTAGTCGTCGAAGCGCTCCGCGGCGCGGCTTCGGCCGACGCCGGTGTGGTCGAGCACGGCGAGCTTCGGCGTGAACCGCGACGCCTCCTGCTTCCAGTTGAACACGAGCGACTTCGGGACCACGGCCAGCGAAGGGCGGGGCGCGGCCAGGACGGGACCGCCCTCCTGAGCGGCGGCCTCGCGGCCCGCGCGGCGCGACTCGAGGAGGGCCAGCACCTGCACGGTCTTGCCGAGCCCCATGTCGTCGGCGAGGCAACCGCCGAAGCCGAATCGGCCGAGAAACTCGAGCCAGCCGAGCCCGTCGCGCTGATAGGCGCGAAGCTGGCCGGCAAAGGTCGCGGGGGCGTCCGAGGGCGCGATGCCGTCGAATCGCGCGAGCGCCTCGCGGGCGCGCGTGAACGCCGCGTCGGCGCTCGCCTCGGGCAGCGCGGCCAGGAGCGCATCGAGCAGCCCGATCTGGTTCTTGCCGAACCGCAGGTGATCGTCGCTCGGGGTGCCGAAGGCCGCGAGCATGCCGTAACGCTTGAGCCAGTCCTCGGGCAGCACGCCGTAGGTGCCGTCGCCGAGCAGCACCGTGTTCTCGCGCCGCCGGAGAGCGGCCAGCAGCGCCGGGAGCTTGGCGACCACGCCGCCGCCGAACTCCACGGTGCCCGAGAGCTCGAACCAGTCGACGCCGGAGGACACGTCGATGTCGAAGGCGCGCGGCTGGCGATAGAGGCGGCCCTCGGCCTCGACGTGCCAGCCGTCACGCACGAGCTGCCCGACGGCGCGCGGCAAGTCTCGCGCCGCCAGGTCGAGGGCTTTCCGCGGCTGTGGGCCCTCGTACACGAGCCGCTCGCTGATCCCGACCTGGCCGAGCCGCGCGGCGGCCTCCCGCTCGGCGATCGCGTCGCGCGCGATGAAGCGTCGCTGGTCCGCCTGGAAAATCCCTCCACCCGGGTGATCGGCACGCACGATCGCGCCGTCGTAGTCGAAGCTGAGCGTCGCGTGGAGCCGCTGCGAGCCCCAGTGGTTCGGCGCCTGGCGAATGCGCAGCCGGGGCCGAGGTGCCACGGAGACCTCCTCGAAGCGGAGCTCCTCCGGCAGGTCGAGCCGCGGCAGGCGCGGCAGGCGGAGCACCGTCTCGAGAAACGCGGGCCCTTGCGCCACCGGCACGCGGAGGGAGGTGTGCGCGCGCAGATGCGCGATCCACGCGAAGGCGCCCCGGTCGTCGAGTCGGGCCACGCGCTCGTTCGCGACGACGAGCCCGCCGGCCAGCAGGAGCGTCACGGCGTTCAGCTCGAGGCGCTCCCCGTCGCGATGAAGCGAGCCGGTGACGACGTAGTATCCCGTGCGCGCATCGGGGCGCACGTCGAGCGAGGGCGTCCACGGCGGACCACCATCCCAGGCGAGCGGGACGAGCTCGAGGTCGGACATCCCGGCGCGCAGCCGCGCGCGTCCCGTGTCGCAGACGAGGGGGAGGAGGCTCTCGAACAGCTCGCGCGGCACGAGGTAGCGGTGGCTGACGGTCCCGTAGGTCGGATGGCTGTCGAGCCACAGGCGGTCGGGATCGCGCGTGCCCCCGAGCAGGGCGAGGATCTGCCGATCGACGGCGTCGGGGAGGACGCCGAGCTGGCTCCGGCGCAGCCCGAGCCGACGGGGCAGGCTGAAGCCGCCACGCTTTCGCGGATCGCGGCAATGGACCTCGATGACGAGCCCGTTGTGATTGAGGCTGGTGGCCGGGTCCACGACGTACAGGACCTCGCGGCCCGGCGGCCAGTGGGGAGCCGCGTCGCGCCGATCGGACTCCATGGCATGACGCAGGACGCCGAGGTGCTCCTTCCACGTGAGCGGACGGGCGCCCGGACCGAAGGTGCGGGCGGGCGGGAGTCCCGCGCCGGGGGCGTCGTCACCGTCATCGTTCTCGTCGACCCAGTCGCGCTCGTCGTCGATCGGGTCGATCGCGTCGTCGACTGGAGGACGATTGCCGTAGAAGCGGAGGAGATCGGCGAGTCGGTTGCGCCGGGTCATGCGAGGAGGTCGACGGGCATGGTCTCGATCTTACAAGAGCGACACGGGGAGAGCTACTCGAGGCGACGCAGCGACGCGCGCCGCAACGCGCGCCAGAGCCACGCCACCGCCAGGACCACGAGGGCCGCGATGAGGAGATGCTCCGCATCGCTCAGCAACGCGCGGAGATGCTCGATCCGATCGCCGAGTCCGTAGCCGATCGCGTAGCCCGCGCCGACGGCGACGGGCACGTAGACGGCGGCGCCGGCGAGATTGGCGGCAAAGAAGCGCAGCGGCGACAGCCCCGTGCTGCCGGCGAGCGGCCCGGCCATGAAGCGCAGGCCCGCCACGAATCGCGCCGCAAACACCGCGAACATCCCGTAGCGCGTGACGAAGCGCTGCATGCGCTCGATCCGTTCGGGGGCGACCCGGAGCACGCGGGTGAGCGCGAGGCGGCCGTACCGGCGGCCGATCCAGTACGCGACGTTGTCGCCGATCACCGCGCTGGTGAGCGCGACCAGAATCACCGGCACCGGCTCGAGACGGCGCTGCCAGATCAGATACCCGGACACCGTGAGCACCGTCTCCTCGGGCACGGGCAGACCCACGTTGCCGAGGATCACCACGAGGAAGATGGCGACGTAGCCCCACTGGGCAATGAGCGGTGTCAGATCCGGCATCGCGCGACGTCTGGCATGGGCGCACTCAGCTCGAGGGAATCCCGTCGCCGCGCGCCCCGCAGGCGCCGGGCCGGGCCCGGCGGGCAGAGCATAGCATGGGCCCCGGCCGCCCCCGGCGCGTCGGCGCCACATGCGCTTTGGGGTAGGATCGGACAGCCCGGGCCCCCGCCGAGTCCTGTTTCCGCGCCCGGACCGCGACGATCGGAGGACGAGTGAGCCAGGCGCTGTTCGACGAGCTGAAGGGCGGCATCCCCGCGCTCGTGGCGCTGCTCCCGGCCCTTGCCGTCATCCGGTTCGTCTGCGGCCGTCTCGGACTCAAGCGGCTGCGTCTCGCGTTGTCCCTGCTCGCCCTCGCCGTGTGCCTCACGGTGTTCCGCCGATGGGCCCCCATGGTCGCGAACCCCTTCCTGCCGTACATCTGGGTGGTCACGAGCTTCGCGGGCATCTACGTCATCTACAAGGTGTCCGAGGTGCTGCTGCTCGACGTGTTCTGGCGGCGCGCCGGTCACCCGCAGCCGCCCGGCATCTTCCGCGACGTGCTCTCGACGCTCTTCGGCGGGGTGATGCTGGTCATTCTCCTCCAGGTCGGGCTCGACGTGCACGTCGCGACGCTCGTCATCACCTCGGCGGCGCTGTCGATCTTCCTCGGACTCGCCCTGCAGCAGTCGGTCTCCGATCTCTTCGCCGGCGTGGCGCTCGTCATCGAGCGTCCATTCGCGCCCGGCGACTGGGTCCGGATCGACGACCGCGTCGGCCGCGTGGAGGAGATCACGTGGCGCGCGGTGCGCATCCAGCTCCAGCGCGTCGACGATTCCCTGATCGTTCCCAACAGCGTGATCGCGAAGGCCGACATCGTGAACATGAGTCGGCCGACCCCGGTGCACGGCGGGACGGTCGAGGTGGGCGTGGCCTACGCGCATGCCCCGAATCGAGTGCGCGAGGTGATGATCGCCGCCGCGCGAGAGGTCGGCGGGGTGCTCCCTCGGCCCGCGCCCGTCGCGGAGGTGCTCCGCTTCGACGCCTCGTCCATCGCGTACCGGCTGACCTACTGGATCGAGGATCTGCCCCGCAGCATCGAGATCGAATCGGCCATTCGCGGGCATCTCTGGTACGCGTTCCAGCGCAGCGGGATCGAGATCCCGTTTCCGATCGTGCACCACTACACGCGCCCGCTCGCGGAGGCGCGCGCGGCGGAGGCCGACGCCCGCCAGGCCCGCGTGAAGGCGTTGCTGGGCCGCATCGATTTCCTGGCCGCGCTCGCGCCGGAACAGCTGGATGCGCTGGCGAGAACGGCGCCGATCGCCCTCTATCCCGCCGGCGTGTCGATCTTCAGGAAGGGCGCGCCGGGCGATAGCCTCTTCGTCGTCGCGTCGGGCCGGGTCGAGATCCTCGACGAGCCCGTCGGCGGCGGCCCCTTGCGCGTCATCGGATCGCGCGAAGCCGGCGACTACTTCGGCGAGATGTCGCTGCTCGCGGACGCGCCCCGGCCAAGGACTGCGCGCGCCGTCGAGGACGTGGAGCTGGTGGCGCTGACGCGCGACGTGATGCGGCCCATCCTGGTCTCGGACCCGGCCGTAGCAGAGCATCTCTCTCAGGCGCTGACCCGCCACATGGCCGATGGGCGGCGAGCGCTCGAGCACGCCGACGACCACGAGCCGGTCGCCGTCTTCCCGGCCACCACCCTCCTCGACAACATCCGCCGCGTCTTCGGCCTCGCAGGCGGCCGATAACGGGTCATTGGCTTCGTTGGCGCCCTCGGCTGGGGGCTCAACGTACAGAGAGTACGCCTCGCCCCCAGCCTTCGGGCGCCGCCTCGCCACTGATCCCGTTCTCGGCCGCCTGCGAGCGTTCGCGGTCGTTTCCCCGCTGGGTCCGTCGCGCTGGGTGGGGGCGCTCGTGCGCTCGCTTCGCTTGCGCACTCGGGTTGCGCTTCCGTCAGGTTGCTGCAACGTCGTGAGAGGGGGGGGTGGAGCTCGGTACGGGTTCAGAACTGCGCTTCTATTGTTCCTCCGCCTGAGAGTTGGCACTCTCCTGTGCCGCCGTCTGGCAGCCCGCCTGGCGGGTTCACGAGCTGGAAGCGGCAGCGCATCGCGCCGCCCCTATCGCCGAAGAGCGTGGCGACGACACGGCCCGAGTAGTTCTGGCGGAACGTCCACACGTCGGCGGGACCGCCGGTCCACGTCTCGCCGACTGGGCCCCACGGCTCCCACATCGGCGCGCTCCAGCCCGCCCAGATCGGGCCCATCTGGTCGACGGCGGTGGTCGAGGTCACTTGCACGAAGCGACCGGCGAAGCGCTCGCCGCTCGGCAACGTGACGGAGAGTTGCCCGCTCTCGTCGAAGCGGTCGGTCGTGTAGGTGAACGTCACGCGCTGAGCGGGCTGACCGGGCATCGTGAGCTGGCCCGCGATCGGGCCGGTACTCATGCACCCCGCGATCCCAAGGCAGGCCAGCGTGACGGCCGCGACCGTCCGCCTCACGAGCCGGGAAGCGAGAACGGGACCAGTGGCGAGGCGGCGCGCGAAGACTGCACGCGAGGCGTACTCTCTGTACGTTGAGCGTGCAGTCGAGCGCGCCAACGAAGCCAATGGCCCGTTATCGCTGCCCGGCGGCGCGCCAGCGGTTCACCTTGTCCTCGAGCCGTGGCAGGCGCTGCGCGCCGTCGATGATGAACCGCTCGTGCGTGCCCTTGCCCGCCTCGTCCAGCTCGTCCCGCACCTGGACCCGGAAGGCGAGGCGCCGGCGGTCGATCTCGGTGAGCTCGACGGTGATGGTCACGGTCATCCCGACCGGCGTCGCGGCGAGGTGCGCGATGTCCACGCGCGTGCCCACCGTCGTCTGGCCCGCCGGCAGATGGGGCGCGACGGCCTCGATGGCCGTCTGCTCGACGAGCCGGATCATGTCCGGCGTGGAGAGCACGCGGATCGGGTCGTTGCGAAGATGCGCCGGCGTGAGGTCGTCGGTCACGGTGACGGATCGCGAATGCGTGAGTCCCACGACGAGCGGTCCTTGCGCGGGTTTCTCGCTCATGAGCGTGGAATATGGACGCGTTCGCGGAGGGTGTCAAGCGCGTTGCCGCGCTCGCGACAGTCTTGTTATGATGCGACCGCCGTGACGCCTCCGTTCCGAAAAATCCTCATCGCAAACCGCGGCGAGATCGCGGTCCGGGTCATCCGGGCCTGCCGCGAGATGGGTATCGCCACCGTCGCCGTCTTCTCCGAGGTGGACCGCGACTCCCTCCACGTGCTCCTCGCCGACGAGGCCGTGCTCATCGGGCCGCCGCCCGCCGCGGAGAGCTATCTCGCGATCGATCGGATCGTCGCGGCCGCCGTGCAGACGGGCGCGGAGGCCGTTCACCCCGGCTATGGTTTCCTCGCGGAGAACGCCGGCTTCGCTCGCGCGTGCATCGCGGCCGGCCTCGTGTGGGTCGGGCCGCCTCCCTTCGCCATCGAGGCCATGGGCGACAAGATGGCCGCGCGGCGCGTGGCGGCGCAGATGGACGTGCCGGTGGTGCCGGGGACCGATCAGCCGTTGACCGACGACGCGGAAGCGGTCCGCGTGGCTGCGCACGTGGGCTATCCGGTGATGATCAAGGCGGCCATGGGCGGAGGCGGCAAGGGCATGCGGCTGGTGCGCGCGCCCGGCGAGCTGCCCGGGGCGCTTCGCGCGGCTCGCTCGGAGGCGAGCGCGGCCTTCGGCGACGGCGCCGTCTACATCGAGCGGTATCTCGAGGCGCCGCGCCACATCGAGGTGCAGGTCCTGGCCGACGGCCACGGCCACGTCGTGCATCTGGGCGAGCGCGAATGCTCGATCCAGCGCCGGCATCAAAAGCTGATCGAGGAGAGCCCGTCGTCGTTCGTCACGACGGAGATGCGCGAGCGCATGGGGCGGGCCGCCTGCGCGGTGGCGACGGCGGCCGGCTACGTGAACGCCGGCACCGTGGAGTTCCTGGTCGACGCCGACCGCCGGTTCTACTTCCTCGAGATGAACACGCGCCTGCAGGTGGAGCATCCGGTGACCGAGCTGGTGACGGGACGCGATCTCGTGCGCGAGCAGCTCCGCATCGCGGCCGGCGAGCCGCTGGACTTCACGCAGGACGACGTCCGTTTCACGGGCTGGGCCATCGAGTGCCGGATCAACGCCGAGGATCCGCATGCCGGGTTCATCCCGTCGCCCGGGCGCATCGCGAGCCTGCGCCCCGCGAGCGGTCCCGGCGTGCGCGACGACTCCGGGGTCTACGGCGGCTACACCGTGCCGCGCTTCTACGACACGCTGATGGCCAAGCTCATCGTCTGGGGCCCCGACCGCGAGACGGC
>Ga0187894_10000418_pt1 | contig 57316 bp, 50 predicted proteins | sample GBC1701081metaG_FD_136650 | JGI IMG/M metagenome (GOLD analysis project Ga0187894, IMG submission 136650) | White microbial mat communities from a lava cave in the Kipuka Kanohina Cave System on the Island of Hawaii, USA - GBC170108-1 metaG ...
GAAGTTCGGGCTGGTCGAGGTCGATCGCACGACGCAGGTGCGTCAGGGCAAGCCGAGCGCCGCATGGTTGGGGCGCATCGCTCGCGCGAACGCCATCGACGACGATCGCGACGACTGAGCGGCCTACGCCGGCACGACCGCCAGCGCCGTCATGCCGAGCAGGCAGACGAGCTGGATCACCAGGAACGCGAAGCGACGATTCCCGCGCAGGCCGCCACCCGGTGCGACGTGCACGATCGACTGCGCCAGGCGGGCGGCGAGGTAGACGACCGCGAGGAGGTCGAGCGTCGGTCCGCTGACGCCGCGCACCGTGGCGACCAGCACCACGGCCGCGAAGAGGGGCAGGTTCTCGAGGGCGTTCACGTGCGCGCGGAAGAGCCGCCAGATGAGGCGCCGGTCGTCGGGCACGCCGAAGTCGCGCACCGCGCCGCCGGCTGCGAGGTACCGGAAGCGCGCGATCGAGAGCGCCACCACCAGCCCGATCGTCCACACCACGAACGCGACGAGGCACCACAGCGGTACCGTCATCGGCAGGACGGACCTCATGCGGTCTTGCGCGAGTTCACGGGGCGGATGAGCCCCTCCTGCGCCACGCTCGCCACCAGGCGGCCGTCGCGCGTGAAGAAGTGCCCGAGCGTGAAGCCGCGCGCGCCATGCGCCGCCGGGCTCTCCTGCGCGTAGAGGAGCCACTCGTCGGCGCGGAAGGGGCGGTGGAACCACATGGCGTGGTCGAGGCTCGCCATCGCGTAGCGCGGATCGTTCCACGGGATCGCGTGCGGGAGCGTCGCCGTGTCGAGCAGCATCAGGTCGGAGGCGTAGGCGATCACGCACTGGTGCAGGAGCAGCGACGCGTCGGGGAGTTGGCCGCTCGCGCGGATCCACACGAGCTGGCGCGGCTCGCGCGGCGTCGGTTTGAACGGGTTGTGATCGGTGACGCTGCGCGTGTCGATCGGACGCTCGCGGGTCACCCACTTCCACACCTCGGGATGGAGCTGGTCCTTCACGCTGGCGAGCCGCTCCTCGGTCGTGGGAAGGGTCTCGGGATCTGGCACGTCCGGCATGCGGAGACCGTGCTCGGGACCCTCCTCCGGCCGCTGAAAGGACGCCGACAGCATGAAGATCGCCTCGCCGTGCTGGATGGCGACCGCGCGCCGGGTCGTGAACGAGCGGCCGTCGCGGATGCGGTCGACCTGGTAGACGATCGGCACCCTGGGGTCGCCGGGACGCAGGAAGTACGCGTGCAGCGAATGGACGACACCCGTCTCGACCGTGCGTCCCACCGCGACGAGGGCCTGCGCAGCCACCTGTCCGCCGAACACGCGCAGGCGCATCTCCTGCGGGCTCTGCCCGCGGAAGAGGTTCACCTCGAGCTCCTCGAGGTCGAGCAGGCTGAGCAGCTCGTCGAGCGCGCGTTGCATGCCGCGCGTTGTGACACGGTCCGGCCGCTCTTGCACGCGCGGCGACGCGGCGGGATAACCCGCGCCATGCGCGCTGCCGTCATGCGGAACTCGAGCCTCGTCGTCGACTCGGTTCCCGATCCCGAGCCCGGTCCGGGCGAAGCGATCGTCATGACGCTCGCCTGCGGCATCTGCGGCTCGGACCTCCACGCGCTCAAGTTCGCGCACAAGATGGTCGACATCGCGCGCGAGACCGCGATGCCCTTCAACATGGACCCGTCGAAGGACGTCGTGATGGGCCACGAGTTCTGCGTCGAGGTGCTCGACTACGGGCCCGGCACCGAGGGCAACGTGAAGCCCGGCCAGCGGGCCGTCTCCATGCCGCTCGTCTTCCGGCCGACCGGCGTCCTCGGCGTCGGCTACTCGAACGAGATCCCGGGCGGCTACGGCGAGCTCATGGTCCTGAACGCATCCCTGCTGCTCGAAGTGCCGAACGGGCTCGGGACGCCCTACGCCGCCATGACCGAGCCCATGGCCGTCGGCCTGCACGCCGTCGAGAAGGCGCGCCTCACGCCCGGCGATGCCGCGATGGTGTTCGGGTGCGGACCGGTCGGGCTCGCCGTCATCGCGGCCCTCAAGCTGAAGGGCGTCGACCCGATCGTGGCCGGCGACTACTCTCCCATGCGGCGCGAGCTGGCCGGCAGGATGGGGGCCCACGTGGTCGTCGACCCGAAGGAGAAGCGGATCGTCGACGCGTATCGCGAGGCGGCCGACCTGCGACCGGCGGCGATGTTCGAGTGCGTCGGGGTGCCGGGCCTGATCCATGAGGTCACGCGGCAGGCCCCGCTCGGCGCCAAGATCGTCGTCGCCGGCGTCTGCATGGAGGACGACGCGATCCGGCCGATGCTCGCGATCAACAAGGAGCTGTCGCTCCAGTTCGTGCTCGGCTACACGCCGATGGAGTTCGCCGACACGCTCGGGGCGCTCGCTGACGGCCGCATCGACGTCGCGCCGCTCGTGACGGGCAAGGTCGGCGTCGAGGGAGTCGCGCAGGCGTTCCGCGACCTCGCGAATCCCGAGGCGCACGCCAAGATCCTGGTCGAGCCCTGGCGCGCGTAAGGCGCTACTCAGCGGGGCATTCGAGCAGCGCGATGCGGCGGTCGCCTTCGCCGGCGGCGTCGACGACTCGGAGGCCGAGCGCGGTCGCACGATGGAGCGACGATGCGGGGGCGACGACGAGCGTATCGCGGTCACAGGCGAGCGGCGCGCGCTGGATCGAGCGGCCCAAGCGATAGCGCAACACGAGGGCCTCGTTCTCGAGCAGGGCGGGCGCAGCGCGAAGATGGGAGGTGCCGGCGACGCGTGGCGCTATGCGCGATGCGAACGGGACGAGCGCGTCGCGCCGCGCTGCACGAACACGGCTCACCTGCTCGCTCGCGAGCATGGCGAGCGACAGGACGACGACGGCCGGCAGGAGCCAGCGCGCCCGCACGGGCGCCAGCGCGCGCGCCGCGAGGAGGGCGATCGCCGGGTACACGGGGAGCAGGTACACGCCGCGGGTCCGGCTCGCGAGCGCGAAGAAGCCGACGATGACCATCCACCACGCATGGAGGAGGTGGCCGGCCGCGTCCTCCCGCTCGCCGCGCCACCATCGCCGAGCGCTCCACAGAAGCACCAGGTTCCACGGCAGCAGATGGGCGGCGAAGGCGATCGGGAGGCGTGCCGAGCTGCTGTGGCGATCGAAGGCGCCGAGCCCCACCATGCGGTCCACGTTCTCGTGGAAGAGCTGCACCTCGAGGAACTCGCGGCCGACGATCCGGTAGGCGGCGAGGTACCAACCGCCGATCGCGACTAGGGCTGCTGCGGCGAGGGGCCAGGGCCAGAGCGTCACCAGCCGTCCCACGCGTCGCTCGGCCGCCAGGTAGGCGATCGCGATCCCGAGCGTCAGCACGGCGCCCGCCGGGCCTTTGGTGAGGCTCGCGGCGACGACGGCCAGCATGCACACGATCGCGGGCGCCAGCGTTCCGCGGCGATCGCGCAGGTAGAGGGCGGCGACGAAGAGGGTGATCGTCGCGGCGAACACCATGTCGACGCGCGCCTCGATCGCGGAGCACCAGAAGGAGGTCGTCGAGGCGAGCACGGCGGCGCCGAGCCAGCCGACCCGCCGCCCGCCGATGGCCTCGCCGAGGACGAGCGTCGCCGCCAGCATCGCGAAGGCCCCGACCGCCGAGGGGAGACGCACCACCGCGTCGCTCGGTCCGACGACTTCGGCCGCGGTCGCCGCGATCCAGTGGAAGAACGGTGGCTTCGACGCGAGCGTTCCGTCGCGCCGCGCGATCACCCAGTCCCCGTCGGCGACGATGTCGCGCACCACGAGGCCTTCGCGCGCCTCGCCGCGATTCCAGATCCCCGGCTCGTGAAGCGGCCACGCGAGCAGGCCCGCGAGCAACACCGCGAGGCACGCGACGTCAACGGCTCGCGCGCGCATACCAGGACGGAACGATGAAGAGATTCAGCCATGTCGAGGTGACCAGGCCTCCGACGATCACGAGCGCAAGCGGCTGCTCGATCTCGCCGCCGGCGCGGCCACCCAGGAACAGAAGGGGGAGGAGGGCGATGCCGGTCACGAGGGCGGTCATGAGGATGGGGGCGAGACGTTCCACCGCCGCGGCTACGAGCCCCGCGTGGTCGAGGCGCTCGCCCCGTTCGCGCTCGACGTTGCGGAAGTGCGCGATGAGCACGATGCCGTTGCGGACCGTGATCCCGAACACCGTGACGAAGCCCACGATCGCCCCGAGCGAGAGGTGACCCCCCGCACCGACGACCACCGCCACGAGCCCCCCGACGAATGCGAGGGGTACGTTCACCATGGTGAGCGCCGCGAGGCGGATGGAGCCGAAGTCGACGAGGAGGAGGAGGAAGATGCCGAGCAGCGAGACGAGGCCGAGCAGGAAGAGGCGGCGGCGCGCAGCAGTTGCCGCGGCGTACTCCCCTCCCACCTCGGCGTAGACGCCATGGGGGAGCGGGGCCGTGCGTACGACCTCGGCGACGTCGGCGGCCACCGCGGCGAGCGAGCGATCGCGCGCGTCGAGGCGCACGACCACGGTGCGCACGGCGTCCTCGTGCGCGATCATCGCACGCAGCGGTCCGAGGGAGACGTCGGCCACCGTGCCGAGCGCCACCGTACCGGCGCCGCCCGTGGGAACCGGGAGGGTGGCCAAGCGGACGGGGTCGGTACCGACCTCGGTCGCGACACGCAGGACGATGTCGGCCTGGCGTTGTCCCTCGACGAGACGGCCGACGGGCTCGCCGCCGAGGACGCTGCGGATGGCTCGCCCCACGGCGGCGGTCGAGACGCCGAGCCGCAGGAGGTCGTCGCGGCGCGGCCGCACGTGCACGCCGGGTGCCGCGAAGGCGCCGGCGGCGTGCACGTCGACGGCGCCGGGAACCTCCGTGATGCGCTCGGCCAGCAGGCGCGCGCCCTCTTCGATCGGGCCCAGCTCGGCGCCCCGCACACGGACGACGAGCTCGGCGCCTTCGCCCTCGATCGTCTCCTCGATGCGCTCGTTCAGGTATTGCTTGACGTCGAAGGTGAAGCCCGCGATGTCCTCCACCGCGGTGGCGAGCGCTCGGGTGACGACGGCCGCCTCGTTTCCGGACCTGAGACGCACGAGGAGCTCGCCGCGCTCGGATCCGAACGCGTGGTCCTCGGCCAGCGTCGCGCGTCCGATGAACTGCGCGACCGAGCGCACGCCCGGCACGGCGAGGAGCGCGCGCGCCGCCGCCGACCCGACGCGGGTCGTTTCGTCCAGGCCGACCCCCGGTGCGCCCGTCATGTGCAGGATCAGATTCGTCTCGTGAAACTCGGGCAGGAACTCGAGCTGGAGCAGCGGCGCCAACAGCAGGCCGGCGAGGACGACGGCCGCGCCGGCGGTGCGCATCTGTTGCGGCCGCTCGAGCACGTGGCCGAGCGAGGCGGCATACCGGGAACGGAGCCAGCGCACGACGCGTGGTACGGTGTGCTCGCGTGCGGCCTGCGGCAGCAGGAGCAGCGCCAGGACCGGGGTCACGGTGAGCGCGACGCCGAGTGACGCGAGCGTCGCCAGCACGTACGCGGCTGCGAGCGGACGGAACAGCGCACCCTCGAACCCCCCCATGAAGAAGAGCGGCAGGAAGACCAGTGCCACCATGAACGTCGCGTAGACGACGGCGCTTCGCACCTCGACCGAGGCGTGCAGGACGACGTCGCGCGGGCGTGCGGTGGGCCCCGCGGCCTGCAATCGGCGCCAGCAGTTCTCGACGTCGATGATGGCATCGTCGACCACCTCGCCGACCGCCATGGCGAGCCCCCCGAGCACCATGACGTTCAGCGTCTCGCCGAACGCGTTCAGCACGAGCACCGCCCCGAGCAAGGAGAGGGGAATGGCGACGAGGCTCGCCAGGGCGGCGCGCACGTCGCCGAGGAAGAGCAGCAGCACGATCGACACGAGCACGCCCCCGACGACGAGCGCGCGCGCGAGGTTTCCGATCGCATGCTCGACGAAGGTGGCCTGGCGGAACAGCTCGCGGTCGACGCGGACACCCGCAGGCAACACGCGCGCGACGGCCGCCAGCGCGCCTTCGACGTCGCGCGTGACGTCGACGACGTTCACGCCCGGCTGCTTGACCACGAGCATGAGCACCCCGGGCTCGCCGTCGACGAGGGCGGTGCCGACCGGGACCGCGGCCCCCTCGTCGACGTCGGCGACGGCGCCGACCGACACGGGTGGAGGTCCGTGCCCGGGGACGACCGCCTGGTCGAGGTCGGCGACGCTCCGTGCGCGCCCGTCGAACCACGCCTCGAGGCGCTGTCCCGCCCGGTCGAGAAAGCCCGAGCCCGATGGTGCGTTTGCCGCGGTGGTCGCGGCTGCGAGGTCGTCGAGCGTCGCGCCGTAGGCCGTGAGGCGCTCGGGCGTGGTCGTGATTTGGACCTGCCGGGTGCCGCCGCCGTAGACGACGACGTTCGCGACCCCGGGCACGGCGAGCAGGCGCGGCGTGATGGTCCAGTCCGCGAGGTCGCGCAACACGAGCGGCGAGGTCTGCGCATTGCCACGCAGGCCGACCGCGAGGATCGTCGTGAGGACGGACGACAGCGGCGCGACGCGTGGCCTCACGCCCGGCGGAAGCTGCTCGTTCGCAAGCGCGACGCGCTCGATCACCAGCTGGCGGGCACGATACGGATCGGTGCCGTACGGGAAGATCGTGACCACGGTGGAGAGACCGAGCGACGACTCCGAACGAATCTTCGCCACGTCCGGCGTCCCCGCCAGCGCCTGCTCGAGCGGGGTCGTGACGAGCGCCTCGACGTCCTCGGCCCCGAAGCCCGGCGCTTCGCTCTGCACCTCCACGATGGGTGGCGCGAACTCCGGGAACACGTCGAGCGGGGCTACCCGCGCCGCATGAAGCCCCAGCGCGACGAGCAGGGTCGCGAGCAGGAGCACCACCGGCCGATGGCGCAGCGAGGCATCGACGAGCCGGGTGACCATCAGCTCAGTCGCCGCCGCCGGTTGCGAGCGCGCTCGCGGAGAGCAGGCTCGCGGCGCCGGTCGTCGCCACGCGGGCACCGGCGGCGAGGCCCGACCTGATCTCGGCGACACCGTCGCGGACCACACCCACCGTGACCGGTGTCGCCGAGAAGCCCCCGTGTCCGTCGTCCACGAAGACGAGCGCGCGGCGGTCGTCGTACACGACCGCCGCCTCGGGAACGGTGACGGCCTCGTGCGGCGTTCCCACCTCGATCGCTACGGCGCCCGTCATGCCCGGAAGCAGCCGGTGCTCGGGGTCCGACACGCGCACGCGAACGGGCGCGGTGCGCGACGTCTGGTCGACGTAGGACGGCGCGCCATCGACGGTGCCCTCGAACGTCTCGCGTGGCGTGGTATCGGACATGAAGCGCGCGTCGGCCCCGGCGGTGACGAGCCCGACCCCTTCCTGGGGTACGCGGGCGACGACCCACGCCGCCGCAGGCGGCGTGCCCGCGGAGTCGGAGCGGCCGCCGAAGCCCGCGACGACCTGCCGCGCGCGCTCCGCCGCCGAGCGCGCGCTCGTCTCCTCGGCCAGCGCGGCCTCGAGGTCCTTCTTCGGTGCGACCGCGCCCTGCGCGAGCGCCTGCAGCCGAGCGACCTGCTGGGTCGCCAGGCGCAGGCGCGCCTCGGCCGCGGCGAGATCGTTGCGGGCGTCACGGGCCTCCGGCGTGAGGCCGTCGGGCGCGACGGCTCCGGGCGCTCGCACGACGTCGCGGACGGGTGCGGTCTTGGCGACGGCGGCTTCCAGCCCCGGCACGGCCGGCTTTGCAGCTTCGTGGTCTGCGGGATCACGCGTGCACGCGAGCGCGAGCGCCGCGAGGACGAGCGCAACGTTGCGAACCACCATCACCATGGATCCTCCCCGACGGCTTCGATCAGCTCGGCCTCGGCCGCGCGCAGGGCGAGCCACGCATCGACGGCGGAGCGCCGGGTTGCTCGCAGCCGGTCCTGCTGGTTCAGGACCTCGGGCAGGCCGAGATATCCGCCGGCGAGCGCCCGCGCGAGGCTCGCGTGGGCGGCGTCGACGGTGGGCAGCGTCTCGGCGCGATAGCGCCCCCACGTCGCGCGGGCGCCGCGCTCATGGGCGAGCGCGGTTCCGACGTCGCGCGGGATCTGGCGCTCGAGCCGCACGACGTCCGCGGCGGCAGCGGCTGCCTGTCCCCGGAGATCGGTCTCCGTGCCCTGCTGGCGGTTCCAGATCGGCAGCGGGATTTCGACCTCGCCGCCGGCGAGCGTCTCCTCGCCGTTCTCGTGGCTGTAGAAACCGCGGAAGGTCGGATTCGGGATCAGGCCGGTGCGGCGCGCGACGTCGGCTTCGCCGTCCAGGCGATCGCGCTCGGCGCGCGCGGCCGCGAGATCCGGCCGCGCCGCGAGCGCGCGCGCGACGAGGGCCGTCTCTGGCGGCGTCGGCGGGCGCGGATCGTCGGTCGCCGTCACGGCGAAGGTCACGTCCGGTGGGGCGCCGATCGCGAGCGCGAGGCGGCGCTGCGCCCGCACCACCTCGACGTCGGAGCTCGTGGCGTCTTCTCGTTGCTTCAGCGCGTCGATGCGCGCGAGCTCGACGTCGAGACCGCTGGCGTCACCCTGCGCGAGGCGGGTGGCGGTGGCGTCGGCGAGCTGCTTCGATTCGGTTGCGGCTTCGGCGTCGATCGCACGCCGGCGCTGGGCGGCGACGAGCCCGGCGAAGGCGCGCCGGACCTCGCCGTCGACCGTGCGCTCGCGATCGGCGAGCAGCCGCTCGGCACGATCGACGCCGTGGCGAGCCGCGTCGACGCGGAGGCCGCGCTGGCCGCCGACCTCGACCTCCTGGGCGACGGTCACCGCGTTGTCGATGTTCGTCGCGCCGGGGATGCGGTGATGCGTGCCGCTCGCGTTGACCGTGGGGTTGGAAGGGAAGAGGCCGGCCTGTGTCAGACGGCCGCGTGCGGCGTCGAGGTCGGCACGCGCCGCGGCCATGTCCGGGCTGTCGGCGTGCGCGCGCACGAGCGCGGCGGCGAGCGTGAGCGGCTCGGCGCCCCGAGCGGACGCCGCGCCGAGGACGAGACCCGCCGCCAGGGCGGCCGTGCGGATCATGCGGGCTCGGCGCCTCGCGCGAGCGGCAGGGTGACGGTGACGGTCGTTCCGGCGCCGGGCTCGCTCGCCAGCAGGATCTCGCCGCGGTGCCGGGACACGATCTCGCGGCACAGCGCCAGGCCGAGGCCCGCACCGCCTTCCGCGGTCGCGCCACGGTAGAAGCGCTCGAACACGCGAGGCTGTTCGGACGCCGGGATGCCGGGGCCCTCGTCGTGCGCGCGGATGCAGGCGTGCCCATTGCGGCGCGCGACGGCGAGGTCGACGCTCGCCCCGGGCGGCGTGTGGTGGAACGCGTTGTCGACCAGGTTGAGGATCAGGCGCTTCAAGAGGTCGGGGTCGCCCACGACGGTCACGTGGTCGTCGGCGCGAAGGGCGAAGCGGCGGCCCTGCTCCTGCGCCACAGGCTCGAACGAGTCGGCGACCTCGCGGGCGAGCAGTCCGAGGTCGACCATCCGGTCGCGCTCTCGCGAATGGCCCGGATCGCCCTCGACCGCGCTCAACGTGAGCAGGGTCTCGGCGAGCTGGCCGAGGCGCTCCGTCTGCTCGAGCGCGTCGAGGAGGTCGTCGCGATACGCCGACGCGTCGCGGGACGACGCGAGACCCACCTCGAGCCGGGTGCGGAGCGCGGCGATCGGCGTACGCAGCTCGTGGGCCGCGTCGGCGGTGAAGCGCCGTAGATGTCCGACCGCCGACTCCAGCCGCACGAGCACGCGGTTCAGCACCGCTGCCAGCCGATCGACCTCGGTCGTATTGCGGTGCTCGAGGCGGCGACCGAGTGATCCCGCCTCGATCGTCTCCAGCTCCGCCGCGAGCCGTTCGAGCTCGCTCGTCGCCCGCGTCGTGATGGCCCAGGCGAGCCCGGCCAGGATCGCGAGCGAGAGCGCGGCGGACACGGCGATCATGAGGCGCGCGCGCCGGATCGTTGCCTTCGGGTGTTCCACCTGGACGCCGATCGCGATGCTCCCTCCGTCGGGCAGGGAGTTGACGACGGTGCGCGTGCCACGCGCCTCGTCCATGAACAGGCGTTGATCGGCGTCCGGGCCCACGGTCCCCCCGCTCCCGAGGTCGCTCGGCACGGGCCCGTAGCTCGCCACGACCCGGTCGTCCCCCGAGGTCACGCGAACGAACTTGCCCGAGCCGAGGTCCTCCTCGCCGCCGATCAGCGCGACCGCGGGCGCGAGGTCGTTCTGGTTCATTCGCACGATCACGGCCAGGGTGTCCGCCTCTTCGGAGAGTCGCGAGTCGAGCGGGCCCCAGACCGTGCGCTCGATGAGGACGCTCGTCGCGATAGCGGTCGCGAGCACGACGAGGCCCGCGAAGACCGCGAACGCCACCGTCAGCTGGACGCGAAGGCTACGCGGCGCCCTCATCCGGAACGCTCGGCGAGGATGAATCCGGCCCCGCGGATCGTGTGCAGGAGCGCCGGGCGGCCGCTCACGTCGAGCTTGCGGCGCACGCGGCTCACATGCACGTCGACGAGGTTGGAGATGCCCTCATAGCTCTCGTCCCAGCAGCTCTCGAGGAGCGCGGAGCGCGTTACGAGCTCGCCGCTGTGACGCATCAGGTACTCGAGGATCGCAAACTCCTTCGCCGTGAGCGAGACGAGGGCGTCGCCGCGTCGTACTTCGAAGCGCGCCGGATCGAGCTCCAGATCGCCGACGCGGAGGACGGTGCCGGACACCACGGTGCCGCGCCGCAGGAGCGCCCGAACGCGCGCCAGCAGCTCGGAGAGCGCGAAAGGCTTGGTGACGTAGTCGTCCCCACCCGCGTCGAGGCCCGCCACCCGGTCCGGAACCGTCGCCCGCGCCGTCAGCATGAGGATGGGGATCGTGTCCTGTCGCTCGCGCAGCTTCCGCGTGAGCGCGAGGCCGTCCATCCCTGGAAGGCCAAGGTCGAGGATCAGCAGATCGTAGGGCACGAGCCCCATCAGCTCGAGTGCTCGCTCGGCGGTTCTCGCGTGGTCGACGGCGAAGCTGGCCGTGGTCAAGCCATCCACGAGCGCCTTCACCAGGGCCGCGTCGTCTTCGACCAGAAGCACACGCATGTCCGCGAATGCAGGTCTATAGCGGACGGACGCCGGGCGTAGAAGGGAGCCCTTCACCCTGCCTTCATGCGCCGCCTGATAACCCGCCCGGCGTGCCGACGAGTGCGAAGAACCGGGCCCTCGTGCTCCTGTCGCGCTGGCGGATCAACATCGGCTGGCTCGCGCTCCTGTTCATCCCGCTCGCTCAGCCGACCGTCGGGACGACCCTGGCCTGGTTGCCGCTGCTCGCGGTCGGGGTCGCGCTTCGCGTGTGGGCGCGCGGGCACCTCGTTCGCGCCAAGTGTGTGACGCAGACCGGTCCCTACGCCCTGGTCCGCCATCCGCTGTACGTCGGCAGCTTCACGATCGCGCTGTCGTTCGCGTTCATGACCCGGGTCGCCCTGGCGCCCGTCGTGATCACGGCGGTGTTCCTGATGATGTACGTGCCGAAGGCGCTGCGCGAGGAGGCGTATCTTCGCAAGCGCTTCGGATCGCAATACGACGAGTATGCCGATCGCGTCGGAGCCTTCGTACCGCGCGTCCTGCCGGCAGGGTTCGGCGACGCGTCCTTCACGTGGGAGCGCGTGCTGGGGCACCGTGAGTGGAAGACGTGGATGGGTATCGCGGCGTTGCTCACGTTCATGTTCGTGCGCGCCGCCATGATGGCGAGGCACTGAAGCTGGTGCTGCGCGGCCGGGGGTGGGACTCCGGCTTCGACTCGGCGCGAGGAGAAGAGACCCCCCGTCTCGATGCAGTCAGCGCGCCGTGCTCGAGCCTTCGTCTCGCCCTCGACCGGGCGGCACCTTCCTTGTCTCAGGAGCGGTGGGTGAGCTTGTAGGTCACGAGGGCGCGGGCGATCTCGGTGGCGGCGGCGTCGGTTACGGTGACTTCGCAGACGACGATCGATTGGCCGCGCTGGAGGATTCGGCCGGTGGCGACCAGATCGCGGCCGTTTGCGCCGTTGAGATAGTTGATCGTGAGACCGACGGTGGTGCCGCGCGGGCCGCGGCCGACGTCGGCACCCGACCAGGCGGTCGCGGTTGCGGTCGCGTCGATGAGTGCTGCGATCGCGCCGCCGTGCACGAGGTCGCCGAAGGTCGTGACCTCGGGCCGGAACGGCAGCCGAACCTGAACGCGATCGGTTTCGTTCGCCACCGGCTCGAGGCCGAGCAGCCGTCCCAGCGGTGCGGCCACGATGGCGTTGCGGAGGATCGCGTCGAGCTCGGGGCTCATGCGCTCACGCGAATCCCGGCGGCGGTGTAAAGCCGCCCGCGACGGCACCGAGGCGCCGCGCGACGTCGATCGGCGTGCGATCCTCGAGGTACGGTCCGACGATCTGGATGCCGACGGGAAGTCCGCCCGGCGTGCGGCCGACGGGGGCGCTCGTGGCCGGGAGGTGCGCCATGGTGGCGGGACCGATCCACGTGAAGAGGTTCATGTACGGTATCGGCGCGCCATTCACCATGATCGTGCGCGCCGGGAACGGATCGCTGTGGTCGTGCGGGATCGCGGCGACGGGCACGATCGGCATGAGGAGCGCGTCGAACTCCCGGAAGAAGTCGGCGAACGCCGCACCGATGCGTTTGCGACGTTCGTGAAGACGGAGCCAGTCGCGGTGCCGGATGGTCGCCGCGCGTGTGCTGCGCGCGAACGGACCGTCATCGTCGGGCGGGAAGCTCGCCGCGAGCTGCACGAGATTCTCGAACCCGTCGTCGGGCATGCCGGCCAGGATGATCGGGTTGAGGAGATAGTGGTATGTCCGCACCGCGTCCGCGAAGTCGACGGCCGGACGCGCCCGATCGTCGACGCGCGCGCCCGCCCGTCGGAGCGCGGCGACGGCGGCTTCGAGCACGGCGCGAACCTCGGCGTCGACGGGAAACGCGCGGTCGTCGAGCCACGCGGCGAAACGGTACGCCTTCAGGTCGTCCCGACGCGGCGGCGGAAGCTCGATGCGCCATGCGCGCGCGTCCTCCGGGCCCGGGCCGACCAGGACGTCGAGCCCGAGATCCAGGTCCTCGGCACCGCGCGCGAGCGGACCAAAGACGCCGAGATCGACCTCGGAGAGCGTGCCGGGCGGGCCCGGGATGTGGCCACGCCCCGACACGATGCCCCACGTCGGCTTGTGCCCGTAGAGACCGCACCAACCCGCGGGTGTGCGGATGGACCCGCCGATGTCGCTGCCGAGCTCGAAGCCCGTGAGCCCCGCGGCGAGCGCCGCCGCCGCGCCTCCCGACGAGCCGCCGGGCGTTCGCGCCGCGTCCCACGGGTTGTTCGTCGTGCCGAAGATCGGATTGAACGTCTGCACGTCGCTCGCGAGCGTCGGCACGTTCGTCTTGCCGAAGATCACGGCGCCTGCGGCTCGCAGACGCGCCACCGTCACGGCATCCTGCTCGGGTACGTGGGTCGCGATCTCGTTCCAGCCGCAGGTCGTCCGCATGCCGGCGGTCTCGAAGCTGTCCTTGATCGTCATCGGTACGCCATGGAGCGGTCCCCACGTCTCGCCGCGCGCGAGCGCCGCGTCGGCTTCGCCCGCGCGCTGCCGCGCCCCCTCGACGTCGAGCGTCACGACGGCGTTGAGGGCCGGATTCATCCGCTCGATGCGGCCGAGGTAGTGATCCAGCAGCTCGCGGCAGCCGATCTCGCGGCGGCGGAGCGCGGCCGCGAGCGCCGTCGTCGAGCGATGCGCGATGTCCATCACCGAGGAGTGTCACGCGGGGTGCGCGAGAGCAAGGCTCACGCGAGGAGCGTCGCATCGGAGTGTGTCACGACGACCTTGACCGCGGACGGCCTTGCAGCCGTGGCGAACGCGTCGGCGAGCCGCGACGATGCGATCACGTTCGAGGTGAGGCGCATCGCGAGATCCCCGGCGGCGTGCGGCAAGAGATCCAGCGCCGCGGCGAAGTCGCCGCACCGCGACGTCGTGACGGAGATGCCGCGATCCAGCAGGGCCGCCGCGAGCACATCGCGCGCCGGGCCCGTGCCGGCGAGTACGACGACGCCGCGCGGACGGACGAGGCCGCGCTCGCGATCGGCGCGGGGACGGACGGCGGCATCGACCTCGGCGAGCGACCCCGCCACGACGACGTCGGCGCCGCCGAGCGGCAGCGCCGCCGCCTCGCGCTCGGACACGAGGCGGAGTCCGGCCGGACGCAGCCCGTGCGGCGCTCCGGGGAGCACCACGGCCGTCGCCAGCGGGGGACCGGGAAGCGGCGCGGCGAGATCGTCCCGCAACGCCACGAGCGCGAGCTCGTCGACCACCAGCGCCGTCGCATGCGCGAGGCCGCCCGACGGCTCGCCGCACGTGGTCTTGAGGTGCACCTCGTCGGACGCGAGCTCGAGCGCTCGCGCGAAGCCGGCCGGGCTCCCGGTCGTGTCGACGACGACGTCGGCGATGGGCTCGCGGAGCGCATCGGGATCGCGCGCGTCGTCGGCGCCGCACGCCATCGCGAGGGCGCGCAGCTCGGGACGCCGGGCCAGGGCGAGGATCTCGTAGCCGGCGCCCGCTCGCCTGCGCCAGGCGGCGAGCGCGGCCACGACGAGGGAGCCGAGACGCCGGGGGCCGAGGACCGCGATGCGCCGTCGCGGCACACGGGTCGCGACCCGCACGGCCGCGAGGGCCGCCGCGAACGGCTCGACGAACGTCGCGGCAAGCGGATCGATGCTCGACGGGACGGTGTGGATCGCGCCACGCGGCGCGAGGATCCACGGCGAAAAGCCGCCCGGAAGATCGTGGATGCCGAGCACGCGCCGGTCGGGGCAGTGCGAGCCCATCTCGAGGGTGCACCAGGGGCAGTCGGTCGCGAGACCGCGCGCCGCGTGCGAGGCGTTGATCTCGACGACGACGGGACGGCCGTCGCCACCCAGGGCGACGATTTCGTGTCCCGTCACCTGTGGCAGCGGGAACGGCAGATGGCGACGCGCGAGGTCGGTCGCGCACACGCCGCAATGGCTCGTGCGCAGGAGTCGGTAGCCGGGACCGAAGTCGAGATGCGAAACGCCGTCGCGCCGGATCCGCCAGCCGGTCGCCTCGGCGCCCTCGATCTCGTAGCGGGCGGGACGGAGCGTGCCGTCGGCGTGGTAGTCCTGCGCGACGAAGGCGACGCCGTCCATGCGTCCCCAGCCTTGCCACCCGGCGACGCCGGGCGCCAGCCGTCACTACTGGCTCGGCTGCGATCGGCCCGCGCGCTCGCGGGACGCGAAGAGGATCATGAGCGCGGGATAGAGCAGGAGCATCGCGTAGAGCGCGCGCGGGCGGCTCGCGAGACGCGGCTCGAGCTCCAGCAAGCGTCCCGCGTGATCGATCGCGTAGATGGCGCCGAGCGCGGCGAGACCCATCACCACCACCAGCGTTTGGATGGCGGGGTAGGGCGCGACGCGATGGCGCTGACTCCAGAGGCCGAGACCGATGGCATTCGAGACGAGGAAGCAGGCGAGCAGCATGCGCGCGAGCGCGGGCTCTTCGAAGATGAACAGCCCGGCCGAGATGAGGATCCACAGGGTGCTGCCGAGCTGCGCGCCGACCCACCCTCCGCCGCTCCACTGAAAGCTGCCGCGGCCGACCGTTGGTTCGGTTGCGTCCATCGTGGCCTCCCGCCCCACGAGTCTGCGCGGCCGGACATCGACTCTCAAACAGGGGGTGTCACCTTTTCGTCCCGTCGGTCATGCCGAGGGCCTCGGCGAGGTAGGGCAGCGCGGCCTCGTTCAGCTGGAGATACGGATCGAGGCGCTTGCCGAGGCCCTCCGCGGTCATGAGCGCCAGGTTCACCATCGTCATGTGGCTGCGGGCCTGGATACGGTGCCGGCGCAGGATGTCGAACATGCGCCCGATCTCGAGCGTGATCTGCACGTTGCCGAGCCCGCGCTTGTGCACGTGCTGCACGTACTCGGCCATCTCGCGCTCGTAGACGCCGTAGTCGGCGACGTCCTTGTGCGGCGCGCTGTCGTAGAACAGGCGCGCGACCGTCGCGCCGTCGCCGATCGCGAACGAATACAGGAGCGCGGCGCTGGTGAGGCGATCGGCGTCCTCGAGCGTGCCGATGAGCCCCAAATCGAGGAAGACGACCCGTCCCGGTGGCAGGAAGCGGAGGTTCCCCTGGTGGAGATCGGCGTGGACGAAACCGTGCGAGAAGATCATGCGGCACACGGCGCGCATCCCGGCGTCGACGATGCGGCGCACGTCGAGGCCGCGTGCCTCGAGCTCGTCCTCGCGCACGCCGTCCACGAACTCCATGGTGAGCACGGCGTCCGAGCACGCCTCGGGCACGAGTCGCGGAAAATGGATGTCGCCGTCGCCGGCGAAGTTCTCCGTGAAGCGGCGGTTGTTCTCGGCCTCGTGCTCCAGGTGGATCTGATCCTCGACGGCGTTGCAGAAGGCCTCGAAGGCGCCAGCGAGCGAGACGAGGCGCAGCGACGGCACGGCGCGCTCGAGCGCGCGCCCGACGAAGAGCAGGATCGAGCGGTCGAGACGGACCTTCTCGAGGATGTCGGGGCGTCGCACCTTCACGGCGACGGTCTCGCCACTCGCGCGCCAGATCGCGCGGTGCACCTGCGCGACCGACGCCGCGGCCACCGGCTCGGGATCGAAGCGGGCGAAGAGCTCCTCCAGCGGCCGGCCGAGGTCGTGCTCGACCGTGCGGCGGACGTCGTCGAACGGGAACGGCGGCACCTGATCGCGGAGCTGCGCCAGCTCGTCGACCAGCGCGCGCGGCAGGAGGTCGGCGCGCGTCGAGGCGATCTGACCGACCTTGATGAACGTCGCCCCGAGCCGCGTCGCCGCGGCGACCAGCGCGCGGCCGAGCGCACGCGCGAGGCGATCGCTCCGCGCGCTGCGGAGCACCCACGCCTCGCGCACGAAGACGCGCGAGCCGCGCGCCAGCGCGCCCGTCATCTGGAAGGTACGCACGACGATGCGCCGGCGACGGATCGGAGCGGGTGCATTCACGAGCGCGGGAGTTTGACCGAAGGGGCGAGGGCGGGCTAGGCCCGCCCCGTGATGCAGGAGTTGCACGAGAAGGTCGCCGTGGTCACGGGTGCCGCGAGTGGCATCGGGCTCGCCATGGCCGAGCGCTTCGTGGGCGAAGGAATGCGCGTCGTGCTCGCGGACGTCGAGCCGGACGCGCTCGCGACGGCTGCGCGCGGGCTCGGCGCGCGCGGCGAGGTGCTCGCCGTCCGCACCGACGTGTCGCGCGGCGCCGACCTCGAGCACCTGGCACAGGAGACGCTCGCGCGCTTCGGGAAAGTCCACGTTCTGTGCAACAACGCCGGCGTCTCGGTGGGCGGGCCCATGTGGGAGCACACGGTCGCGGACTGGGAATGGGTGCTCGGCGTCAACCTCTGGGGCGTGATCCACGGTGTGCGGACGTTCGTGCCGCTCATGATCCGGCAGGGCGAGCCGGCCCACGTGGTGAACACGGCGTCGCTCGCGGGTCTGTCCTCGAATCCGTTCCTCGGCGTCTACAACGTGACCAAGCACGGCGTCGTCACGCTCTCCGAGACGCTCGCGCAGGAGCTCGCGATGACGGGGGCGCCCGTGCACGTCTCGGTGCTGTGCCCGGGCTTCGTGCAGACGCGGATCGCCGATTCCAATCGCAACCGCCCCGCCACGCTCGCCGACGGCGCGGACCGGCTGCGACCCGACGCGTTCGACCAGCAGATCCGCACCGCCCTCGCGGCGGGCCTGCCGCCGGCCACCGTCGCCGCGCTCGTGGTCCAGGCGATTCGCGAGGAGCGCTTCTACGTCTTTCCCCACCCAGAGGTCACGCGGACACGCGTGCGGGAGCGGATGGAGGCCATCCTCGAGGGTCGCGTCCCGACCCTGGCGCCGCGGGAGTGAGCGTGCAGCCGTTCGCGCCCTGGGTGTGGCGCATTCCGGAGCGCTTCAACATCGGCGTCGCGTGCACCGATGCGCACGTCGGTACGCCACGCGCCGATCGTCCGGCGGTCGTCGTCGACGACGACCGGACGGGCGTCGCCGTCGTCACCTTCCGGGAGTTGGCGGAGCGCACCAGCCGCTTCGCGGAGGTCCTCCGGCAGCTCGGCGTCCAGGCCGGCGATCGGGTGCTCATTCGCCTCCCGAACTGCCTCGCGTACTCGACGGCGTTCCTGGGCGCCATGAAGCGCGGTGCCGTCCCGGTCCCCACCTCGACGCTGCTCACGGCGGACGAGGTCCAGTACCTCGCGTCCGACTCGGGCGCGGTTGCGATGGTCACCGATCGCGCGACCTGGGACGCGATGCACGAGTCGCTCGGGCGCGAGGCGGCGCTGCGCGACGTGCTGCTCGTGGGCGCACCCGGCGTCGCAACGGCCGGGCGGCTCGCCGTGCACGACGTCGAGGCGCGGCTCGCCGCCGTGACGACGTGGGCCGAGGCGCATCCGACGCGCGCCGACGATCCCGCCTACCTCGTCTACACGTCGGGGACGACGGGCTACCCGAAGGGCGTGCTGCACGCGCATCGCGCGCTCCTGGGCCGGCAGCCGTCGTCCGAGTACTGGTTCGACTTCGACCCGGCCGGTGATCGCGTGCTGCACGCGGGGAAGTACAACTGGACCTACGTCCTCGGGACGGGGCTCATGGATCCGCTTCATCGCGGGCACACGGCGATCGTCTGCGAGGGCGCGGTGGAGGCCGCGCGCTGGCCGCAGCGGATCGCGCGGCACCAGGCCACGATCTTCATCGCCGTGCCGACGATCTACCGGCAGATCCTGCAGAAGACGACCTTCGTCGGACGCGACGTGCCGACGCTGCGACACTGTATGAGCGCGGGGGAGCAGCTTGCCGCGGAGGTGCTGGACGACTGGCGGGCCCGCTTCGGGCTGGGCGTCTACGAGGGTCTCGGCATGACCGAATGCTCGTACTACCTGTGCCAGACGAAGTGCCGCCCGATCCGCCCGGGCTCGGCTGGTTTCGCGCAGCCGGGGCACGACGTCCGCCTGCTCGATCCGGCCACGCTCGCGGACGTGCCCGAGGGCGCCGAAGGGATGCTCTGCATCCCGCGCGACGATCCGGGCCTCATGCTGCGCTACTGGAATCAGCCCGAAGAAACGGCGCGCTGCTTCGCGGGCGAGTGGTTCCTCACCGGCGACTACGCGCGCCGCGACGCCGACGGCTATCTCTGGTTCCTCGGCCGCAAGGACGATCTCATCAACACGTTCGGCTATCGCGTGTCGCCCCACGAGGTCGAGCGCGTGCTGAAGGGTCATCCCGACGTGGGCGAGGTCGCGGCCGTCGGCGAGGAGGTGGGCGCGGGGAAGATCCTCGTGGTCGCGTACGTCGTCCCGCGCGCGCCAGGCGCGATCACCGCCGACGCGGTGCTCGCCTACGCGCGCGAGCACCTCGCCTCGTACAAGGCGCCGCGCATCGTGTACCTGGTCGACGACTTTCCGCGCACGCACAACGGCAAGGTGCTGCGTCGCGCGCTGCGGCCCGAGCAGGCGCAGGCGCGGGCCGGAGCCGCATGAGCGCCATGACGACGGCGCTGCGCAGGGCGCGGGCGACGGATGCGTCGTTCCTCGCCTGGGTCATGCTGGAAGCGTCGCGCGGGCACGTCGGCCGGGGCGCGTGGGACGTCTACGTCGACGGCCCCGAGCCACGAGTGTTGGCGCTCCTCGAGCGACTCGCCGTGCAGGCGGAGCCGTCGTTCTGTCGCTGGGAGGGATTCCTCGTCGCCGAGGTCGACGGCGCCCCGGCGGCCGCGCTCTCCGGGTACGATCCGGGCGCGCCCGGCATGGCGAACCCCGATCCGGCGATCGCCAGCGCGGTCGTCGACGCGTTCGGGTGGGACGAGCCGCGGCGCCACGCCGCCGACACGCGGCTCGATCCCTTCATCACGTGCGTGAGCGTGCCGCCCCCGGAGACGTGGATCGTCGAGTGGGTGGCGACGCGACCGGAGCTGCGCCGACGTGGGCTCATCCGCGACCTCCTGCAGGCGGTGGTGGCAGAAGGGCGGCGTCGGGGCTTTCGCCGCTCGCAGATCACGCTCTTCATCGGCAACACGTCCGCGCAGCTCGCCTACGAACGTGCCGGCTATCGGGTGGTCGGCGAGAAGCGGCATCCCGACTTCGCACGCCTCATGGGTTGCCCGGGGCTGGCACGCATGACGTGCGAGATCGCACCATGATCGGCGTCACGGCGGCGGGGCTTCTCGCCACGCGTTGCGCCTCGGTGTGCTTGAACGACGCGTCGTCTACGACCATGGGGTGAGTCAATCCGCCTGCTGCGCGCGTCGCTGTGAGGGCTGTTCTAGTACTTTGGTCGCGTTGACCATCTCGCAGGTCGCACATACATCGGAAGCATGAGGATGCATTTCGGATGGATGATGGCGGTCGGGGCGGCGGCGGTTCTGAACGCAGCTTCGGCCATGGCGGGGCCTGCGACGTCGACCACGACCACCACAACGGCGGCGTCGAGCTCGACGTCGACGACCACGACGACCCTCCTCGGCGGCTGCGTGGTGGAGCCGACGTTCGACTCGATCCTGTGCCGGCTCGACGCGCTGATCGCGGAGGGCCAGGCGGCCTCGGACCTGGGGCGCCTGAAGAGCGGAATCGTCGGTTCGTCCCAGAAGGCCAAGAAGCAGTGCGCGAAGGCGGCGATGCTCGGAACGGGGAAGAGCGCCTCGAACCAGGTGAAGAAATGTTCGAAGAGCCTGGACACCTTCCGTCACAAGCTCGACTCGAACAACGCGCACAAGATCATTCCCGAGGCGACGCGCGACCTCTTCCGCGACCAGGCCGCCCAGCTCCGCACCGACGCGAACAGCCTCCGCGGAACGCTATAGCCGACCCGAGCCACGGCTCGGGTCGGGGCCGTAGTGGTCCCCGCGACCGGTGTGCCGCGGCCGGCGAGGCCGGCGGCATGCCGTCACGTACGCATGGGCTTCAGGGCGAGCGTGGTGCGGTGGCGTAGAGGACGTGGTGGCCTTGCGTTTCCCAGGGGTAGACGGTCGTGATCGCCTGGATCTCGGCTACGTGGCGGGGGCTGGTGACGATCCAGAGGAAGGGATGCTGGGCGAGTTGACGGCGTAGCTGGTTCGGGCGGTTCGCGCGCACGACGGGGCGTCCGATGTAGAAGAGGAGCGAGGCCGCGGTGACCTCGTAGCAGACGATCGGGGCTGGAGGCGCGGCCTGGATGATGGTCGCCAACTCCTTTTCGCCGACGACCCGACTCACGCGCGGCGCCACGGTTCCGTAGAAGACGAGCGAGCACAGGCCCACTCCTCCGGCAACGCCGAGCACCGCGGCGCGCAGACCGGCGAAGCGCCACAGAAGGAGCAGCGCGAGCGCCAGGAATGGGAGTGCGAACAGCGCCGGCGCGATCTGCGCTATCACCACGTGCGGCTTGTGATGCCCGATCCGCAGGGCGATCGCCGGTGCGATCGCGACGGCGGCGACGAGCACGCCGATCCCGGTGGCGACGAGGCGTCGGATGGACGCGTGCTCGAGGTGGCGTCGCAGCGTGTAGGCGGTGACGGCCGCGAGCGGCGGGACGGCCGGGAGCACGTAGGTCACGAGCTTGCCGTGGGAGAGGCTGAAGAAGCCGACGATGCCCGCCGCCCATACGAGGCAGAAGCGCGCCGGTTGGTTGTCGCGCGTCGCGACCACGAGCAGCGTCGCGGGCAGGACGAGGCTCCACGGGAAGAGCACGAGCAGCACGCCGGGCCCGTAGTACCACCAGGACCCCGCGTGGAACGTCGTCGTGTCCTCCGTGAAGCGCGCCAGGTGGTGCACGAGGAAGAACTCGCGCAGGTAGTCGGGGTCGAGAATCCGCGCCACCGCGTACCAGGGGGCGGCGACGGCGATGAAGGCGAGCAGTGGCCCCACGTACGCCAGGGGCGAACGCGGGATCGAACGGCGGGCGAGCAACGCAAACGCGAGCGGGATGACGCCGACGAAGAGCGGCGCGACCATTCCCTTGGTCAGCATGCCCAGCCCGGCGGCGACGGCGGCGACGTAGAGGAGGGATCGTCGCTCGGGCGCGGCCGTCCACCGCTCCGCCGCCGTCACCCCGAGCGTCAGCCAGCAGGTGAGCAGCATGTCGAGGCTGCCGTACCGTCCGAGCGCGAGGAACCCGGCCGACGTCAGCAGCACGGCGACCGCGAGGCGAGCCGTGCGCCGATCCCACACCGCGCGACACCACACGAACACGACGGCGAGCGTGCCGAGCGCCATGAGCGCGGAGACGAGCCGGGCGCCGAGCTCGTTCACGCCGGCCACCCCCAAGGCGAGGGCGGCGAGCCAGTAATAGAGGATCGGCTTGTCGTGGTACGGCTGGAAATTGTGCTGCGGCAGCAGCTTGCCGCGCCAGGTGCCGGCGTCGAACAGCTCGCGCGCGATCTCGGAATGGCGTCCCTCGTCCGGATCCCACAGACCGTAGTGCCCGAGGTTCGCGAGCAGGACGATCGCGGCGAGGGCGAAGAGACCCGCGGTGAGCCAGCGATCCCGAGCGGCACGGTCCGGCGGCGTCACGCGATCCCGAGCTGCTGGAGCTCGACGTATCGGCGGTACGCGCCCCGCGGACGCGCGAGCAGCTCCCGCGGCGCGCCGTTTTCGACCAGGCGCCCGTCCTCCAGCACGAGGACGCGGTCGGCGGCCTGCGCGATCGCGAGCCGATGGCTGATCACGAGCACGATGCGCGAGGGTGCGAGCTCGCGCAGGCGTGCCACGAGCCGGCGCTCGCTCGCCGGATCGAGCGCCGCCGTCGGTTCGTCGAGGATCAAGATGGGTGCGTCGCGCAGGAACGCGCGCGCGATCGCGAGCCGGCTCCGCTGGCCGACGGAGAGCTTTGCGCCGCCGCGCCCGACCGGCGTCGCGTAGCCGGCCGGAAGGGTGCGCACGAACTCGTCGGCGCCGGCGAGCAGCGCCGCGCGGCGGACCTCGAGATCCGATGCGCCGGGGTGACCCAGGCGGATGTTGTCGGCGATGGTGCCCTCGAGGAGCCCGGGCTCCTGGAAGACGAAGCCGACCCGCGCCCGAAGCGATGCGGACCGCAGCTCCATCACGTCCTGGTCGTCGACGAGCACGCGACCCGCGGTCGCGACGAGAAAGCCGGGAACGAGACTCGCGAACGTCGTCTTGCCGGCGCCGGCCGGACCAACGAGGGCCACCAGCTCGCCGCGCCGCAGCTCGCAGGACACGTCGCGCAGCACGGGAGCGCCGGCGTGGTCGAAACCGACGTGCTCGAACCGGATCCGCTCGGGAGTAGCGGGCGCCTCCAGCGCGGCGGTCGGAACGTGCTCGGCCGGTGCGTCGAGCGCATCGAAGACGCGCCCGAGCCCGGCTGCCGAGGTCTGCAGGCGGATCCAGCACGTACCCAGCTCGACGACGTAGAAGACGACCTGACCGAAGTACGCGAACAGGAGGGCGAAGTCGCCGACCGAGATGCGACCCGCGACGACCAGATCGGCGATGTGCAGGAAGGTGGAGAGCGCGAGCCCGAAGCCGGCGAAGGTCGCGACCAGGGCGGCGCCGCCGCCCAGCAGCAGCATGCGCCGGTGGCTGGTGAATCCCGCCCAGCTCACGCGGTCGAAGCGCTGTCGCTCGCCGGTACCGGCGTCGAGACCCTGGATGGCCGGCACCCGGGCGAGCGCTTCGGCGAGCTTCGCGGTCGCTCTCGCACCGGCGACCCGGCTCTCGGTCGCCGCGCGACGCAGCGCCGTGACGAACGGCCACGTGACGAGGAACGAGAGCGGGAAGAACGCCAGCGCCGCCAGGACGAGCTCGGGCAGGTCACCGAACACGAGTGCGATGGCGCCGGCGGTGAGCGCGACGCCGATCGGCGCCACGATCGGTGTCAGCACGAGCCGATAGCACGCGTTCGTGATCGCGGGTGTGTCGTACATGACGCGATAGACGGCGTCGCCGAGCTGCGTGTCGGCGAGCGCGGGCATCGGCGTCGCGAGCAGGCGGGCGAACAGATCGCAGCGGAAGCGGTGATTCAGGTCTTGCGTCAGGCGCATCGTGAACCACGTCTCGAGCAGCCCGACGAGCCCACCGTGCGCGCTCCAGCCGGCATTGGCGGCGTTCTCCGTGGTGGTGGCGGTGTCCTCGCCGCTCGCGAGCGACGTGTCGGAATAGCTGTTCTCGGGGGACGTCGTTCCGAATGCGCCGACCAGGACGAGGAGCACGCCCTGGGCGACGACCGTCCACCACAGGATGCCCATCGGATCGTGCTCGGGCAGCCAGTCGGTGAACCACCGCACGAAGAACGGGTAGGGCCGGGGGAGCGCGCCGAACGGCGCTCCGACGATGACGTGGTCGATCAGGATTTTGGTCGGCCACGGCAGCAGCAGCACCGGCACCAGGCCGAGGAGTACGATCGCCAGCTTGATGAGGAAGCGACCCCGGAAGGGCCACATGTGCGCCAGGGCGCGGGCGAGCACGCGCGTCGGCGTCATGCGACGAGTCCTTCGATCTCGCTCGCAACGAGCGCACGGTATACGCCGCTCGGGCGCTCGAGGAGCGTGCGGTGCGGGCCTTGCTCGACCACGCGCCCGCCCTCGAGCACGACGATGTGGTCGGCCCGCCGCACCGTCGTGAGACGATGGGTCACGACGACGATGACGCGACCGCGGCCCCAGTCGGCGAGGCGGTCGAGGAGCGCGGCTTCGGTCGCGGGATCGAGCGCCGCCGTCGGCTCGTCGAGGACGAGAATGCGCGGATCCTTCAGCACGGCACGCGCCACGGCCAGGCGCTGGCGCTCGCCCGCCGAGAGCTTCGCACCGCGCTCGCCGATCACGGTGTCATAGCGCGACGGGAGTCGCATGATGAAGTCGTCCGCGCACGCGACGCGGGCCGCCGCTCGGACGGCGTCGTCGGTGGCGTGCGGTACGGCGTGGCGGATGTTCTCGCGCACGGTTCCCGCGGCCAGCAGGGGTTCCTGCAGGACGACGGCCATGCGCGCGCGAAGGCTCGCGACACGGAGGCGGCGAAGGTCCTGCCCGTCGATCGTGACCGCGCCGCGATCGGGGTCGAACAGACGCAGCAGCAGGGCGACCAGGGTGCTCTTGCCGGCGCCGGTCGGGCCGACGATGGCCGTGATCTCACCGGCGCGGGCCGCGAGCGAGACGTCCGCGAGCGCCGGGCGGTCCGGCTCGTACGCGAACGTCACGCGGTCGAACGCCACGCCATCGGGGGCGGACGGCGCGTCGACGGCGTCCGGCGCCTCGACCACGTCGGGCGTGAGGTCGAGCACCGCGAAAGCCCGACGCAGTCCGACGAACACGTCATGCGCCTGCGCCCACGTGCGCCAGAGCTGGCGCGCCGCGCTGGTGCCGTTGCCCAGGTGCTGGCGCACGAACTGGAAGCAGCCGAGGTTCCAGGCCGCGAAGCCCGCCAGCACGAGGAGGCGCTGCGCCAGGACCGGCGCGCCGTCGCGCGCCGAAGTCGTCGCCCAGGCCGTCGCGATGATCAGACCCGCACCCAGCACGATGAAGACGACGACGTCGAAGGCCACCAGCAGCCCACGGGCCGCGAAGGCCCCGCGAAAGGCGGCGGCCGAATCTGCCGTGAAGCGCGCGAGGGCCCAGGGCTCGGCGCCGTACGCCTTCAGCACCGGGAGACTCGCGAGCTCCTCCTCGATGCTCGCGGTGAGGCCGCTCGCGCGCTCGCGGGCGATCCGGAAGCCGTGCGCGAGCCGGGGGCTCACCAGCATCGCCAGGCCGACGATCGGCGGCCACGTGGCGACCAGGACCAGCGCGAGGCGCGGGTCGACCGCCGTGACCAGGGCGAGCGACAGCACGAGCCGCCCGAGTCCGAACAGCGGCAAGAGGAGAAGCACCTGCACGACCTGCGTCACCATCGCGCTGTCCTGGAAGAGGCGATAGATCGCGTCGCCCACGCGCGCGGTGCCGTGGAAGCGCAGCGAGAGCGCCTGCAGGCGATCGAAGAGCGCGACCCGCAGGTGCTGGTTCACCCACTGCAGGATCGTCAGCTGGTAGTACCAGAGCGCCATGCCGACGAAGAGGGCCGGGATCGCACACATCGCCCAGAGCGCGATCGCGCGCACGGCGATGGTGTGGCGGACTGCGGCGCTCATGGTGGTCACGTCGACGGTCGTCGCCGGATCCAGGCGGAGCACGGACGCCTGCAGCGGCGTCAGCGGTGCGCCGTGCAGCACGCGCGTCCACACGACGTCGAACAGGAGCGCGCTCGGGGGAATCAGCACGAGCGCCAGCGTCGTCACGGACGCGAGCAACGCCGCGACGTGCCAGCGCACCGGATGGGCCCACTCGAGCGTTCGCCGGACGAGTGCGACGACGTCGCGGAGACGCGGGGGGCTCTCGCCGGAGGAATGGCCGCTCACGGAGCCGTCACCCGAAATCGGCGCTCGCCGTCTTCGCCGTCCTTGGATGCGAACGTGAGCGTGTACCGGCCCGGGGTCAGCACGCTCGACGGAAGACGGAACGCGGGGCGGCCGGCGTCGGTGTCGCCGTCGGACGCGCTCTCGCGTCGTGCGACGAAGGTCAGCACGCCCCCCGCGTCGTGGAGCATCGCCGCCGCCACGCCCCGCGGCGGGTCCTCGATACGAAGGATCACATCGCCGACGCCCGGAGGAACGACGATGGTCGTCTCGCCTGCTCCGATGACGATCTCCGGCGTAGTCGCCTGTGCTCGCGACCGCATCTGCTCGGGCTCGGCCGGCTTCCCCTTCTGCTCCGCGTCGTTGCGCGCCAGACCCTCGTCGGCCTTGGTTGCCGCCGCGAGCTTGTCCTGGGCCACGTAGCCGCGCGCCTTCGCCGCGGGCGCGGGGGTGTCGGCCTCCTTGCGAAGATCGTACTCGTCGCGTGATGGCGGCGGCGCGGCCGCCTTCCCGCCCGCGGCTGCGCCGGGCGTCTCCGGCTGGTGCGTTTTGCCGGGAGCCGCCTCCTCGTCGCCGAGGCTCTCCCGCGCGCGCGCGCTGACGGACCGCTTCTCCTGCTCCAGGACGGCGGTCGGCGCGGTGATGCGCCCCGAGAGCGTCGGGTACAGCACGGCGAGGAGCGCCACCGCGTAGGCGAAGGCCGGGTGCCAAAGGACGCGGCCGATCGAGGGAAACGCGAACGACCGGCGTGGTCGCGGCGCCCGCTCGGCGGCCGGTGCAGACAGCGGATCGAACGTCCGCAGCGTGTGCGCCTCGTCGCGACACGCAGCGCAGGCGGCGAGATGCTCGGCGATCGCGTGCCGCGTCGTCGGCGCAAGCGCGGTCCCCCCGTCGACGTAACGCACGAGGTCGTCGGGATCGGGGTGCGCGCCGCTGCCGAGCGCCAGGTGGAGCTCCGTCCACGCCCGCACCTCGGCGGAGCACGCCGCGCAGCGCGGATAGTGGTCGCGGAACTCCGCCCACACCGCTCCGGTCGGATCGGCGAGGAAGCCCGCGAGATCGAGCTCGTATGCCTTCCGGCAGCTCATGCGTGTCTGCCCTGGAAGTCGGCCGGGCGCGGTGAAATGGATCGCGCCGTCACGTCGGCTCCTCGGCGAAGCGGCGCCGCAGCGCGGTCAGGGCCTCGCGCAGCCGGCGCTTCATGGTCCCGAGCGGAATCCCGGTATCGCGACTCACCTGCTCGTAGGTCTTGCCTTCGCGATAGACGCCCTCGAGCACCCGCTGCGCGTCGGCAGGCAGATCGCGGGCGGCGGTCCACACCTCCCTCGCGCGCGTGTCGGGGGCGGGGTCGGCGCCGGCGCGCGCCGTCGCCTCGTCCCATGGCAGCGTCTCGCGCTCGTGATGGCGCAGCTTCGTCTTCAGGCGGTCGACGAACTTGTTGCGCGTGAGGACGCGGACGTAGCCGACGAAGGCCTGCGGATCGCGCAGTCGTCCCGCTTTGACGTTGGCCACGATGGCGAGCAGCACCTCCTGGCGCAGGTCGTCCCATTCGTCGCGAAAGTCGTATGCCCGGAGCTGTGTGAGCTGGCTGGTCACGAGGCGGTTCACCCGGGCGAGTGCCGCCCGCTCGCCGGCGAGAAGCCCGCGGAGGACCAGGGGCCAGTCCTCGCTCGGGCTCACCATCGGCGCGCCATCCTAGCCAAACGCATGTCGTCGACCAACGCGGGGGCGGTCGGATCGTGGCGCCTCGCGGGTCGTGCGTTGCGTCTCGGCGGGCGGGCGGGCCGGGGGAAGGGCTTCGGCTTCGGCTCCGCCGCGCGAGAAAACACGCGCATCGTCATGGGTCCGACAGTTCGGCGCGCCGCTTCGTAGGCGCCTCCGCCCTTCCCCCGGGGCCACCCGCCCGCCACCCCGCCGGCGAGCCGCGGAGCGGCGTGATCCGATTTCGCTGGGGGCGACGACCTAGGGGGCAGGAGGTCATCATGCGAACTGCACTTGCCATAGCGACCCTCGTACTCGGATTGGCTGCGCGGCCCGGGGTGGCGGCGACGGGATCTCTCGACGCCGTCGGACCCGATGGGCGGGCGCTCGGGGGATGTCCACTCGAGCACACGGACGTGACGGCGACGGTGTCGGGCTTCGTCGCGCGCGTGACGGTCACGCAGCGGTTCGGGAATCCCTTCCCGGACCCGATCGAGGCGATCTACACGTTTCCGCTCTCCGAACGCGCGGCCGTCGACGCGATGACGATGCGTACCGGCGATCGCGAGATCCGCGGTGAGATCAAGACCCGGGAAGAGGCGCACAGGATCTACGAGGAGGCGAAGCGAGCCGGCAAGCTCACGAGCGTGCTCGACGAGGAGCGGCCGAACATCTTCACGCAGTCGCTCGCGAACGTGATGCCGGGCGCGAAGGTGGAGATCGTCATCTCGTACGTCGAGCCGCTCAAGTTCGCGGCCGGCACCTTCGAGCTGACGTTCCCGACCGTGGTCGGGCCACGCTTCATTCCGCCGACCGGAGTGCCGGATGCGGACCGCATCACGCCGCCGGTCACGCCCGAGGGCACACGCGCCGGGCACGACATCGCGATCGCCGTCGCGGTCGACGCCGGCCTGCCGATCGGACCGGTCGAGTCGCCGCTGCACGAGATCGACGTCGAGCGGCCGGACGCCACGCATGCTCGCGTGGCGCTCCGCGCGAAGGACGAGATTCCCAACCGCGACTTCGTCCTGCGCTGGGGCGTGTCGGGTGACCAGGTGCGCAGCGGCTACCTCGCGCACCGCAGCGGCAACGAGGGCGACGGCTACGTGACGTTCGTCCTCGTGCCCCCGAAGCGCGTCACGACCGCGTCGGCGGCGCCGAAGGAGATGATCTTCGTCATCGATCGCTCGGGATCGCAGTCGGGCCTGCCGCTCCTCAAGGCCAAGGAGACGATGCACTGGATCCTCGACCACATGAACCCGAACGACACCTTCCAGGTCGTCGATTTCGGAAGCACGGCGAGCCAGCTCTTCCCGACCCCGCAGCCGGCGAGTCTGGAGATGAGACGGCGCGCGCGCACGTACATCGATGCGCTCGACGCGAACGGCGGCACCATGATGGCCGACGCGGTCGAGACCGTGTGCCGGATGCCCGCGGCCGACAACCGGCTGCGCATCGTCACGTTCATGACCGACGGCTACGTCGGCAACGACCTCGAAGTGCTGGGGTTGGTGAAGAAGCTCCGCGGTACCTCACGCTGGTTCCCGTTCGGGACCGGCAACGGCGTCAACCGCTTCCTCATCGACGGCATGGCGCGTCTCGGCGGCGGTGAGGCGGACTACGTCCTGCTGAACGAGTCGGGCGAGAAGGTCGCCCGCGCGTTCTACGACAAGATCGCGTCGCCCGTCTTGACCGACGTGCACGTCGACGTCGAGGGGCTGGACGTCGTCGACGTCTTCCCGCGCGCGCAGTCGGACGTGTGGGCCGAGCGCCCGCTCGTGGTCCACGCGCGCTACCGCACGCCGGGGCACGGCCGCGTCGTGCTGCGGGGCTTCCAACAGGGAAGGGCGTACGAGCAGGCGCTCGACGTGACGTTGCCGGCGACCGAGCCCGAGCATGATGCGATCGCGTCCATGTGGGCACGCGCCAAGGTCGAGGCGCTCACGAACGAGGATCTCGCCGGCATGCAGTCGGGGAGCTTCCCGGCGCCGTTGAAGGATCAGATCGTCCGGGTCGCGCTCGCGCACCGCATCGTGACGCCGTTCACGTCGTTCGTGGCGGTGGAGGATCGGGTGGTGAACGAGGGCGGCGTCAGCCGGACGGTCGCGGTTCCGGTGGAGATGCCCCAGGGCGTGACGTACGAAGGCGTCTTCGGTGACGGAAGAGGCGGTGCTGGCGGCAAGCTCGCCGCCGCGCAGGCACCCGCCTCGGCCATGCGGGCGCTGGGCTACGCGGCGAGGTCGGCGCCCGAGCCGCTCGCACGCGACGAGGTGCGAGCCGACAAGGTCGCCCCGCTGGAGGACAAGGAGAAGGATTCGGATCGACCGGCGCGGACCCTGTCGGCCGCGGCCCGACGCCGCCTGGCGCCCGCGCTCGCGACGCTGCTCCAGAAGGGACCCGGTGCCCCGGGCGCCGCGACATCGACCGGTGGGTGGGTCCGAGTCCGCCTGTCGCTCAAGAGCACGTCGGCTGACGTCGTCCGGGCGCTCGAAGCGGCCGGACTGCAGCCGGGACGGATCGGTGCCAAGACAGTCGAGGGCGTCGTCGCGCTCGACAAGCTGCCGGCGCTCGCCGAGCTCGACGCCGTCGAACGGATCGAGCCGGCCACAACCTGAGCCGTCGCACTCGAAGACTCGAGGAACGAGCATCCGGCGCCGTCGGGGAGGGGGTCCCGACGGCGCCGGGCCGTTCAGGATTCGTTCGCGCGCTTACGCGGCGTTGCGGAATCCGTCGCGGTGGTCGCTCGGTGGGATCGGTTTCGACTGGTTGTCCGACTTCGAGTCGGGGCCGCGGCTCATGAGGATCGCGATGCGGAGGGCGACGAGACCGCCGAAGGCCCATACCAGCGCCGCAACCGCCGCCGTCACATCGACCGCGCTGACGCCGGTCGCGACGGCCGACAGCGACGGAACGAGCTGGAGCGGAAACACCGTCGCGGGCAGGATTGGGAAACCACCGGGAAGCATCGTCGTATCCTCCTTTGCGAGCTTGCTGGCTCGCTCATAGAGCGAAGCAACGGCCATGCCACGCTGCGGCAACGACCGGACCAGGGTTTTTCGCCGCCGCGGTGCATCGCCCGGTATGCGGTGCCGCGGATTGTATGCGCCGCTCCCTTAGCGGAGCCCGTAGTCCTTCATCTTACGCTGCAGCATGGCACGCGACAGACCGAGCACCTGGGCGGCGTGCGTCACGTTGCCACCATGACGGTGCAGCACGCCCGCAATGTGGTGGGCCTCGAACTCGGCCCGCGCCTCGCGAAGCGGACGATCGTCGGGCGGCAGTCCGTCGCCCGGGGTGCGCGCCGGCTTGCGCAGCTTCGCCGAGAGGTGCGCAAGGCCGATGCGATCGCCGTCGCGCGCGAGCGTCGCGGCCCGCTCCATCTCGTTCTGCAGCTCGCGCACGTTCCCGGGCCAGTCGAATTGTACGAGAACGTCCATCGCGTCGGGCTCGATGCCGTCGAAGTGACGGCCCTGGCGATCGGAGGCCGCGCGGAGGAGATGATGCGCGAGGAGGGCGATGTCCTCGCGCCGGTCGCGCAGCGGTGGCACCCGCATGGGGAAGGCGGCGAGTCGATAGTAGAGATCCTGTCGGAAGGCCTGCTTCAGGACCGCGTGCGTGAGGTCCCGATTGGTCGCCGACAGCACACGCACGTCGATCCGACGCGGACGGGTGTCGCCGACGGGTATGATCTCGCCCTCCTGGAGGACGCGCAGCAGCTTCGCCTGCATGGCGAGCGGCATCTCGCCCACCTCGTCGAGCAGGATCGTGCCGCCTCCCGCCGCCTCGAAGAGGCCGCGCTGATCGTGGGTCGCGCCCGTGAACGACCCGCGCCGGTGGCCGAAGAGCTCACTCTCGAGCAGGGCCTCGGGCAGCGCGGCGCAGTTGACGGCCACGAAGGGGCCGTCGCCGCGCGGGCCGGCGCGGTGGATGCCGCGCGCGACTAGCTCTTTTCCGGTGCCCGTCTCGCCCTCGATGAGCACGGCGATCGTCGACGCGGCGGCGCTCTCCATCAGACGGAAGACTTCGATGATCGCCTGGCTCGTGCCGACGATCTCGCCGAAGCGCTCGCGCCGCGCGATGTCGAGCCGGAGGGCCCCGACCTGGGCCCGCAGGCGGGCCTCGGACACCTTCAAGTCGTCGTAGCGACGCGCGTTCTCGATCGCGACCGTGACGCTCGCTGCGAGCGATTCGAGGAGCAGGAGATCGCCGTCGGTGAACGAGGTCCCCTCGCGCCGGTTCACACACTGGACGACGCCCATCGGACCGTGCGGACCCACCAGCGGAGCGGCGATGATGCTGCGGGTGGTGAAGCCGGTCTTCTGGTCGACGCCGGGATAGAAGCGCGGGTCGACGGTGACGTCGTCGACCCGCAGCGAGCGTCCCGACGTGATGACGGCCCCGGCGACCCCCCGATCGGCGGGAAACCGAGCCCGCAGAAGGCGCGCCGCGACCTCCGGATCGCCGCTCGCGGCATAGGGGAAGTAGAGCTCGTCGGCGTCCGGGTCGAGGAGGAGCACCGCGGCACCCTCGGCCTCCAGCATGTCGCGGCACTTCTCCACCACGAGCGGGAGCAGCTCCCCCAGCTCGAGCTGCGAGGCGAAGGCGCACCCGAGCTCGTAGAGGAGCTGAAGGCGGGCGGCGTCGTCGATGTGTCCCACGGGACGGCCGAAGCTAGAGGCAGGCTCCTCCGGGGTCAACTTTCGGTTGCACGGTGTAACCCGAGATCGGCCGCCGGCATCGAGCGAGGACAATGCGGGTGCTTGCCGCACTGGTCTTTTGTTGCGCCGCCGTGACGGCGGTCGCCGGGGAGTCGTCGGACCTTCCTCCGAGCGGCGCACGTGCGCTGCTTCGGTGGTTACGGGACGGGGCGTACCGGCAGCGCTTCGTGCCGGAGCCCGCGGTCCACGAGTCCGAGACCGGCGTGCACGGGCTCCACGTGCGCACCTGGTACGGTCCCGTGCTCGTCCAGGACCTGCGCGGGGGGGTGCTCCCGCTGCGGCGCGGGGCGGCGATGGTGAAGGAGCTCTACTTCGCAGGCACGGACCGGGTCGTCGGCTGGTCGGTCATGCGCAAGGTGCGCCGGCGAAGCGCGGGCGGACGTGGCTGGTACTTCTTCGAGACGTTCGACGGGCGGGCCGTGCTCTCGCGCGGGCGCGGCGTCGGGATCTGCGTCGGGTGCCACGCCGCCGGGACGGATTTCCTCCTGTCGGCATTTCGGCCGTAGGCGCGCGACGTGGTTGTCAGATCGTGGGCGCGCGATCTATCAGAGAGCGAGTCGCGTCCCATGAAAGACAAGGACCTCGCCCACGAGCTTGCCCGCGTCCGTGCCGAGCGGGACCTCTACCTTCGCCTGGTCGAGCTGGGGGGCCTCGAGGACGTCGCCTCGTTCCTGCGCGAGGCGCTCGGGCTCGTCGTCGAGCTGGGGGGGGCGACGCGCGGCTACATCGAGCTCGGCACCGCCGACGACGAGTCGGCGGAGCCCCGCTGGTGGATCGCGCACGGCTTCGCGGCGGGCGACGTCGACGGCATCCGGTCCGCGATCTCGCGCGGCATCATCGCCGAAGCGCTCGCGACGGGGAAAGCGGTCGAGACCACGTCGGCGCTCGACGACGATCGGTTCCGCGGGCGAACCAGCGTGTCGCAAGGACGGATCGAGGCGGTGCTGTGCGTCCCGATCGGCGAGGATCCACCCGCCGGGGCGCTCTATCTGCAAGGACCCGCGGGCAGTGCACTCTTCGGTCCCGCCGAACGGGCGCGCGCCGAGCTCGTCGCGCGCCGGATCGCGCCGCTCATCAATCTGGTGGTCACGCGCGAGCGCGCCCGCGCCGAAAGCGATCCGACGGCGGGACTTCGCAAGACGCTCCGCCTCCACGGCATGGTGGGCCGGAGCCCGGCCCTCGCCGCCGTGCTCCGCGAGGTGGCGATCGCCGCACCGCTCGACGTGAGCGTGCTCCTCACCGGTGACTCTGGCACGGGCAAGAGTCAGCTCGCCCGGCTGATCCACCTGAACAGCCCGCGCGCGACGCAGCCCTTCGTCGAGCTCAACTGCGCCGCCTTGCCGGAGGGACTCGTCGAGAGCGAGCTGTTCGGCGCGCTCCCCGGAGCGCACTCGACGGCGACCCGGCGGATCGAGGGCAAAGTCACTGCGGCCGAGCACGGGACGCTCTTTCTCGACGAGATCGGCGAGCTGCCGTTGCCGGTCCAGGCAAAGCTGCTGCAGCTCCTGCAGTCCCACGACTACTACCCGCTCGGCGGAACGTCGCCGGTGCGGGCCGACATCCGCGTCATCGCGGCGACCAACGGCGATCTCGCACAGGCGGTGGCGGAGCGACGATTCCGCGAGGATCTCTTCTACCGCCTGCAGGTGCTACCGATCCGCATGCCCGCCCTCGGCGAGCGGCGCGACGACGTGCGGGCGCTCGCCCAGGACTTCTGCGCGGCGGCCTCCGCGCAGCATCACTTTCCCGCCGTCACGTTGTCGCGCGACGCGCTGCGGGCGCTCGAAGCAGCCGAGTGGCCGGGCAACGTCCGCCAACTCGCCAACGCGGTTCAGGCCGGCGTCATCCGCGCCGTCGGCGAGGGGAGCATGACGATCGAGCGGAACCACATCTTCCCGGACACGCTGCCGCCCACTGACGGCACATCGCCGTCGCCGACCTTCCAGAGCGCGACACGCCAGTTCCAACGCCAGCTCCTCCAGGACGCGCTCGAGGAGTCGGGGTGGAACATCATGCAGGCTGCACGGCGCCTCGATCTCACGCGCACCCACGTCTACAACCTCATTCGTGCGTTCGGGCTGCGACGTTCGGGGTGATCGCTCTCGCTAGGGTTGCGTGCCCTTGCGACGCACGACGAGCGGCGACGGCGGCACGACGCGATGCGTATCGGCGAAGCTGCCCTGGTTCAGCGCGACGCCGAGGCGAGCTCGCGAGTCGACGTAGAGCAGCGGCGCGCCGATCGGAACGTCACTGAACGTTCGCACGAAGGGAACGGTCAACCGCTCGCTCCCGATCTCGATGGGGACGCCGTCGCCGATCCCGTAGCCGAGCTTGGCGAAGACCCCGGCGTCGACGTCGGTGATGAGGTTGCCGTAGGGGCCATCGGTGGCGATCACCTGTCCGTGCAGGACATCGCCGTCGAGCGTCGCCATCTGCAGGTCGAGCCGCACCGGCGTCTCGATGGGCGGGCCTACCTTCGTCCAGTCCTCGCCACGCGCCAGGTGGGCGGCGACCGGCGCGAAGACGTCGCGGCCGTGGAAGGTGGACGACCGCCCACCGGCCCGCATCCAGGCGGGGTTCGCGATCTCGCGGGCGCCCACCAGGCCGTCGCGCTCGGCCACCACCGTCGCGAGCCCGTTGTCGGGCAGGACCAGGAATTGCCCGCGCTTCGTGCGCGCGACCATCGGCTTGCGCGCGCTCCCGACCCCCGGATCGACGACCGCCAGGAAGACCGTGCCGGCGGGGTAGTGTGCCGCAGTATCGGCCAGCAAGCGTGCCCCGTCGGCGATCGCGAACGGGGTCACCTCGTGTGTGAGGTCGATCGTGCGCAGCGTGGGCTCGACCTGCAGCATGACGCCCTTGCAGATGGCGACCGCGTCGTCGCGCGTGCCGAAGTCCGACAGGAACACGACCGTGGGTGGTCCGCCGGCGGCGCCCGCCAGGGACGAGGCGAGCAGCCCCGCCACGAGCACGATCGCCGGCCACCACCGCATGGCGCACGTCCTAGGACCGCGCCGACGCCGCCGTCAAGCACGCGCGGCGTGCGTCTCGTCGCCCGCCTCGTTACGATCGTGCATCATGCCACCGCTCGCCCGGACGATCGGCCTGCTCACGCTCTCGAACGTCTTCATGACCGCCGCATGGTACGGCCACCTGCGCTTCCGCCAGCTCTCGCTGTGGACCGCGATCCTGGTCAGCTGGGGGCTCGCGTTCTTCGAGTACACCCTGCAGGTACCGGCAAACCGGATCGGCTACCAGGGCGCCACGGCGTACCAGCTGAAGATCCTGCAGGAGGCGATCGCACTCGCCGTCTTCTGCGTATTCGCGTTCCTGTGGCTGGGCGAATCGCTGCAGCCGCGCTACGTGGTTTCGTTCGGCCTCATCATCGCGGCGGTGGCGATCGCCTTCCGCTGAGCCGCGCGCTCAGACGACGAGCCCTCCGTTCGGCGACAGCACCTGCCCGGTGAAGTAGGACGCGCCGGGACCGGCCAGGAAGAGCGCCGTCGCGGCGACCTCACGCGCCTCGCCCAGCCGGCCGACGAGCGTCTGACTCGCGATCGCCGCCGACTGCAGCTCGCGATGGGGCCCCATGACGGCGAGGAGCGGCGTCTCGATGTACCCGGGAGCAATCGCGTTCACGAGAATGCCCTGCGGACCCACCTCGCGTGCCACCGCCTTCGTGAAGCCGATGATGCCCGCCTTGGCCGCCGAGTAGTGGGGCACGCCGGCGATCCCCGTCGTGCCGGCGATGCTGGCGATGTTGATGATGCGACCGCTGCGGCGCGGAGCCATGAGCTTGAGCGCCTCGCGCGTGCAGCGGAACGTGCCGTCCAGATGGACGGCCAGCATGCGCGACCAGCGCTCGTCGGTCATGCGGGCGGTCGCCTCGAGCGGCGTCGTCACGCGGCCCGTCGCGCCGAGCTCCTGGAGCTGTCGTCCGATCCGGTCGCTCGTCTCCGGATCGATCTCGGCGAAGCCCGCGTTGTTGACGAGCACGTCGAGGCGCCCGTCGGTCTCGGCGGCGAGCGTCTCGAACCAACGCCGGACCGCGGCGGAGTCGGCGACGTCTCCGACGAGCGGCTCGCAGGCGAGTGCGCCGGCGAGCTCCCGCGCGACCGCCGTCGCCGCCTCGTTGCGGAGATCGTTGAGGGCGACACGTGCGCCTGCGCCGGCGAGCGTGCGTGCGATCTCACGTCCGAGCCCCGATCCGGCTCCGGTCACGAATGCGATGTGTCCGTCGAGGTCCCCCATGTCGTCCTCCCTCGCACCGTGTCATATCACGGCCGGCGCGTTTGGATTGCGGCTGATGGAGCCTCCAGCTATACGCGATAAGAGGAGATCCGCGGGCACGGAAGCCCCGGTACGCTAGGAGGTTTCGCTTCATGTCCGACGGTTCGGCAACGAGCCCCAAGCGCGTCGAAGCGCGCGAACACGTCGTCATCCGCTTCGCGGGCGACTCGGGCGACGGCATGCAGGTCACGGGCATGCAGTTCACGGCCGAGTCCGCGATCGCGGGCAACGACATTGCCACGTTGCCGGATTTCCCGGCCGAGATCCGGGCCCCGGCGGGTACGCTCGCCGGCGTCAGCGCTTTCCAGCTGAGCTTCTCGTCGCACGAGGTCTTCACGCCCGGCGACGACCTCGACGTGCTCGTCGCGATGAACCCGGCGGCCTTGAAGGCGAACATCGACGACCTGCAGCCGGGCGGGATCCTCATCGTCGACCAAGAGGGCTTCAACGAGCAGAACCTGAAGCGCGCCGGCTTCGAGCGGAGCCCGCTCGGCGACGGCTCGCTCGCGAAGTACCAGGTCTTCCCGATCGACGTCGCAAAGCTCACCAGCAATGCCCTGAAGGACCTCTCGCTCTCCGCGCGCGAGGTGTTCCGCTGCCGGAACTTCCTCTGCCTGGGGATCGTGTCCTGGCTCTACCATCGGCCGCTCGAGCCGGCCGAGGCGTTCATCCGGGACCGGTTCAAGAAGAACCCGCTCTTCGTCGAGGCGAACCTGCGCGTGCTGAAGGCCGGCTACAACTTCGCCGAGACGACCGAGCTGTTCGCGGTCTCCTACGAGGTGAAGCCGGCGGCGATCACGCCCGGCAAGTACCGCAACATCACGGGCAACACGGCGACGGCACTCGGCTTCGTCGCAGCGGCGCACAAGGCTGGGCGGCCGCTCTTCCTCGGCAGCTACCCGATCACGCCGGCGAGCGACGTGCTCCATGAGCTGGCCGCGCTGAAGCAGTTCGACGTCTACACGTTCCAGGCCGAGGACGAGATTGCCGGCATCGGTGCGGCGCTCGGCGCTGCGTTCGGCGGCGCGATTGCGCTCACGACGACGAGCGGTCCGGGAATGAATCTCAAGGCCGAGACGATGGGGCTCGCCCTCGCGGTCGAGCTGCCGCTCGTCATCACCGACATCCAGCGCGCCGGCCCATCGACCGGCATGCCGACCAAGACGGAGCAGGCCGACCTGCTGATGGCGATGTACGGCCGGCACGGCGAAGCCCCGATCCCGATCCTCGCCGCCGCGACGCCCGCCGACTGCTTCCTCATGGCATACGAGGCGGTGCGGATCGCCGTCACGTACATGACGCCCGTGATCCTCCTCACCGACGGCTACCTCGCCAACGGCGCGGAGCCGTGGCTCATCCCCGACCCCGACAAGCTGCCGCCCATCACGGTCACGTTCCGCACCGACCCGCAGGGCTACTATCCGTATCTGCGCGACGACCAGACGCTCGCCCGCGCGTGGGTCGTGCCCGGCTCGCCGGGGCTCGAGCACCGCATCGGCGGCCTCGAGCACGATCACGTGACCGGCAACGTCAGCTACGCTCCGATGAACCACGAGCAGATGATCCGCACGCGCGCGCGCAAGATCGCGGGCATCACACGCGAGATTCCGCCGACCGAGATGTTCGGTCCCGAGCGCGGCGATCTGCTGGTCGTCGGCTGGGGCAGCACGTACGGCGCGATCCGCGAGGCGGTGCGTCAGCTCCGGGACCAGGGACACGCCGTTGCGCACGCCCACCTGCGGCACCTGAACCCGCTGCCGCCCGATCTCCCGGCGATTCTCGGGCGCTACCGGCGCGTGCTCGTCCCCGAGATGAACCTGGGACAGCTCGTGCGTCTCATCCGCGCCGACTACTTGATCGACGCGATCGGCTTCAACAAGGTACAGGGACGTCCGTTCAAGGTGAGCGAGCTCGTCGGCCGGTGCCTCAAGCTGCTGAACGGAAAGGCGGAGGCGGCGGCATAGATGGCGACCCTCACGAAGAAGGACTTCGTTTCCGATCAGGAAGTGCGCTGGTGCCCCGGGTGCGGGGACTATGCGATCCTGGCGCAGGTGCAGAAGGTGCTCCCCGAGCTGGGCGTCGCGCGCGAGAACTTCGTCTTCGTCTCGGGGATCGGCTGTTCGAGCCGCTTCCCGTACTACGTGAACACGTACGGCGTGCACTCGATCCACGGCCGCGCGCCGGCGATCGCCACCGGCATCAAGGCGACGCGTCCCGAGCTCTCCGTGTGGGTCGTGACGGGCGACGGCGACGCGCTCTCGATCGGCGGTAACCACCTGATCCACGTCCTGCGCCGGAACCTCGACCTGAACATCCTGCTCTTCAACAACCGGATCTACGGGCTGACGAAGGGGCAGTACTCGCCGACGTCCGAGGTCGGGAAGGTCACGAAGTCGACGCCGGTCGGCTCGATCGACCACCCGTTCGATCCGATCGCGCTGGCGCTCGGAGCCGAGGCGAGCTTCGTCGCGCGCACGGTCGACGTCGAGACCAAGCACCTGCAGGAGATCGTGCGGCGCGCGCACGCGCACAAGGGCGGCTCGTTCGTCGAGGTGCTCCAGAACTGCAACGTGTTCAACGACGGCGCCTTCGCCGACGTGACCGAGAAGGATCGCAAAGGCGACCACACGCTCGTCCTCGAGCACGGCAAGCCCCTCGTCTTCGGCAAGAATCGCGACAAGGGGATCCGGCTCCGCGACTATCGCCCCGAGATCGTGACGCTCGGAAGCGGCGTGACGGAGCAGGATCTGCTCGTGCACGACGAGACGAACCCGGCGCTCGCCTACCTGCTCTCGCGGATGGGGCCGCCGACCTTCCCGACACCGATCGGCGTGTTCACGGCCGTCGAGCGACCGTGCTACGAGGACACGCTCGGCGCGCAGGTGGCTTCGGCGAAGGCCAAGACCGCGCCCGACCTGAAGCGCCTCCTGCACAGCGGCGAGACCTGGGTCGTCGACTAGGGCTCCTACCGCAGGCGTCCACGCGAGCGCGCACGTCGCCGAAGAGCGCCTGCGACGCAGTCCGGCGACAGTTTCGTCGGCTGGTTCGGGATCATCACGTTCTCGAACCAGAATACGTCCGCGACGAAATGCGGCGCCGCCCAGGCGGGTGTCGAGACTGCGAGAATGCCGCCGGCGAGCTCCCCATGGCTTCTTCGAGTCAGGGCACTCCGCGTTCGCCGGGGGCCCTTGCATCTTCTTGTTCGCCCTGCGACTGATTCCGGGTTCGCCGAGGGCCATCGCGCCAAAACAATTGCAAGGAGAGTAACCCATGCAGGTCATGCGCAAGATCCGTGAAGCCGTCGTCGTCGAGAGCCAGCGCACCGGGCTCGCGAAGTCGTTCCGAGGGTCCTTCAACCTCACGCGGCCCGACGACATGGCCGCGCACTGCGTGAAGGCGGTGCTGGCCAAGGTGCCGCAGCTCGACGTGAAGGAGATCGACGACGTCGTGTTCGGCACGGGATTCCCGGAAGGACCGCAGGGCTTCAACGTCGGGCGGAACGTGGCCGTGCTTGCCGGGCTCCCTCACCAGGTGGCGGGCGGCACGGTGTCGCGCTTCTGCTCCTCGGGTCTCAACGCCGTCGCCGTCGCGGCGCACATGGTCGAGAACGAGGGCGCCGACGCCGTCATGGCGGGCGGCCTCGAGTCGATCACGGTGATGCAGAACGACTTCTCCAAGCACATGCTCTTCAACCCGTGGCTGACGGAGCACTACAAGCAGGTCTACATGCCGATGGGGCTCACCGCCGAGATCGTCGCCGAGCGCTACAAGGTGTCGCGCGAGGCGCAGGACGACGTGGCGCTCGCCTCGCAGCAGCGCACCGCGGCCTTCCAGACCTCGGGCAAGGACAAGGAGGAGATCACGCCCATGACGGTCACCATGGAGGTGACCGACAAGGCGACCGGCACGAAGTCGCAGAAGCAGGTGACGGTCGGGAAGGACGAGTGCAATCGCCCCGACACGACGATCGAGGGCCTGCGGAAGCTTCCCGGTGCCTTCAACCCCACCGGCAGCGTGACCGCCGGCAACTCCTCGCAGTTCTCGGACGGCGCGTCGGCCACGCTCATCATGTCCGCCGAGCGCGCGAAGGCGCTCGGGGTGAAGCCGCTCGGCTACTTCCGCGGTACGGTGTTCGCCGGCTGCGAGGCCGACGAGATGGGGATCGGTCCGGTGTTCGCGGTGCCGAAGCTGCTCCAGCGCGCCGGCCTCAAGATCGACGACATCGACGTCGTGGAGCTGAACGAAGCGTTCGCGTCGCAGGTGGTCTACTGTCGCGACAAGCTTGGCATCCCGATGGAGAAGCTGAACCCGAACGGCGGCTCGATCTCGATCGGGCACCCGTACGGCATGACCGGCTCCCGCATGGTGGGCACGCTGCTGCGCGAGCTGCGCCGCCGCAAGGGCCGCTGGGGCATCGTCACCATGTGCATCGGCGGCGGCATGGGTGCCGCGGGCCTGTTCGAAGCCGCGTAGCGCGCGAGCCTGCACATGGCCAAGGGCCACTGGCTCGTGAAGCAGGAGCCCACCACGTACTCGTGGGATCACCTCGTGCGCGACGGCCGCACGATGTGGGACGGCGTGCGCAACTTCCAGGCCCGCAACAACCTCGCGGCCATGGCGGCGGGCGACCCGGTGCTCTTCTACCACTCGGTCGAGGGCAAGGCCGTGGTCGGCGTCGCGGAAGTTGCGCGCGAGGCCTATGCGGACCCCACGACCAAGGAGAAGGGCTGGGTGGTCGTCGACCTCGTTCCGGTGAAGCCGCTCGCGAAGCCCGTGACGCTCGAGGCCATCAAGGCGACGCCGGCCTTGAAGGACATCAAGCTCGTGCGACAGTCCAGGCTCTCGGTCGTGCCGCTCACCAAGGCCGAGTTCGACACCATCGTGAAGATGGGAAGCTGACGGGCGCGGCGGGATGTCGACCAAGCGCGTGTGCGACACGGCCCTCGAAGCCGTCGCCGACGTGAAGGATGGCGACACGCTGCTCGTCCATTCGTTCGGACCCCCGCAGGCGTGGCCCACCGACTGCCTGCTGGCGCTCCAGGAGCGCGGGGTGAAGGATCTGACGGTCGTCTGCAACTCGACGGCCGCGGGACCGACGTCGCTCCAGATCCTCGCCGAGAAGCGACAGGTGCGAAAGCTCATCTGCACGTTCGCGGTCCTGCCGGTCGGACCGACGCCCTTCTCGGAGCAGATCCGCGCCGGCGAGGTGGAGCTCGAGCTGACGCCGCAGGGCACGATGGTGGAGCGCGTGCGCGCCGGCGGCGCCGGGCTCGCCGGCTTCTACACGCCGGTCGGGGTCGGCACGGTGGTGGGGGAGGGCAAGGAGGTGCGCGAGTTCGACGGCCGGCCCTTCCTCTTCGAGCGCGCCATTCGCGCCGACTTCGCGCTGCTCGCGGCACAGCAGGCGGACCCGGTCGGCAACCTCACGTACCGTCGCGGCGGGCGCAACTTCGGACCAGCGTTCGCGACCGGCGCGCGTACGACGATCGCCGAGGTGCGCGAGCTGGTGCCGCTGGGCGCCATCGATCCCGAGGCCGTGCACACGCCGGGCATCTTCGTCGACCGCATGGTGAAGACGACGCAGCGCTGGGATCCGGCGATCGTCCGGCAGATCGTGATGATGGCCGGCCGCACGCGATCGATGGAGGGGCAGACGGCGGGCGAAGGCGGAGCGACCGGGCTTCCGCCCGACCTGATGGCGATGCGCGTGGCGGCGCTCCTGCGTCCGGGCGAGTACGTGAATCTCGGCATCGGGCTCCCGACGCTGGTCTCGAACTTCATCGAGGGGCGCGGCCTGACGCTCCATTCCGAGAACGGCATCCTCGGCTTCGGCGCTTTTCCGCCCGAGGGGGAGGAGGACATCGACCTCTACAACGCGAGCGGGCAACTCGTGACGCCGGTCGCCGGCACGGCGTACTTCGACTCGACCGTCTCATTCGCCATGGCGCGCACCGGGCGCGTCTCGACCGTCGTCCTGGGCGGTTTCCAGGTGGCGCCGAACGGCGACCTCGCCAACTGGAACGTGCCCTCGACGGGCGTCGGCGGCATCGGCGGCGCCATGGACCTGGCCGCGGGCGTCGCCGCCGGGGGCGGGCGCCTGATCGTCATCATGTACCACCGCGAGAAGAGCGGGGCGTCGAAGTTGGTGCCGGCGCTCACCTATCCCGCGACCGCGCGCGGTTGCGTGACCGACATCGTGACCGACCTCGCCTACGTCCAGGTGACGCCGGAGGGTTTCCTGCTGCGCGAGATCGCGCCGGGCCTCACGGTCGACGACGTGAAGGCCGCGTCGGGGGCGCCGCTACGGGTCGCGCGCGGCGTGACCGAGATGCAGTTCGCCTGAGCCCGTCGCGGCGGGCGGGCTCACGGATCGTAGAAGCTGCGCAGCGCACCGGCCCGCGAGGAGTGGCGAAGCTTGTCGATCGCGCGGGTCGCGATCTGCAGGATCCGCTGGCGAGTCACGCCGAGCTGGGCCCCGATCTCCTCGAGCGTGTGGTCGAAGCAGCGACCGAGACCGTAGCGCAGGCGGAGGACCTTGCGCTCCTTCGGCGTGAGGCCGGCGAGCGCGCGTTCGGTCTGCGCGGCGAGCCCGCGCGCGAGCGCGGCCTCGAGCGGCGTCGCGCTCTGCGTGTCGGCGAGTGCGTCGCCGTGCGTCCGGTCGTCGTCGGCTTCGAGCTTCTCGTCGAGGGGGACGAGCTGGCGCGCAAAGTCGTGCTCGACGGCGAGCAGGGCTTCCACCCGCTCGAGCGAGACGCCGAGACGGGTCGCCAGCTCCCGCGCCGAGGGGTGCTCGCCGGCGACCCGCGCGAGTCGATCGCGCTCGCGGCGCAGCGTCTGCAGCTCCTCCTCGACGTTGATCGGCAGGCGCACGGGCCGTGCTTGGCTGGTGAGGGCCCGGCCGATGGCCTGGCGGATCCACCAGGTCGCGTAGGTCGCGAACTGCACGCCGCGGCTGCGCTCGAAGCGATCGATCGCGCGCATGAGGCCGATCGTGCCTTCTTGGATCAAGTCAGGCAGATCGAGCCCGCGGTGCGCGAAGCGGCGCGCGATGGCCGCCACGAGCCGCATGTTCGCTTCGACGAGCTTCGCGCGCGCTGCATCGGCGTCGCGGGTAGAGCTGCGGATGGCGTGCAACGCGTGGTCGAGCTCCTCGAGCGACATGCCCGCAGCGGCCTCGCTGTGGGCGAGGAGCGTGCGGGTGGGTTCGAGCACCGGCCCACGGCTGCGCGCGAGCGCCTTCATCCGCCGACGCAGTCGGCGCTGCTCGGCCGCCGCGCCCTCGAGCGACGCGATGACGCGCTCGACGTGGGATCGCTGCAGGCGCAGATGCACCAGCTCGCGCATGAGTCGCGCTGCCGAACCGGTCGCGTTCCCGGTGCGGGACGCCGCGAGCCGGCGGATCGTCGTCAGCCGGGCGATCGTCTCGTCGCGCGTGTCTCCTTCTTCGGGATCGGCGCGCGTGACGTTGCGCACCTCGACGGTCCCGATCGAGAGGCGCTCGGCGAGCGCGTGGAGGTGCCGGATCCCGAGCGGTGAGGCCAGGGCGTGCCGGGCGACGACCAACTCGGCGTCCTCGAGCGTGCGGATCAGCTCGAGCTGGCGCATGCGCACGGGCTTGGGGCGCGCGCCGGCGGGCTTCGGGCGCCCGGTCCATCCGTCGAGGTCGCTCCGGGCCTCGAGTGGACGAGAGACCTTCGGGTGCTTGTGCGACATCGGTGCCGCGAGCGTCATTTGCTGGTGCGGCGAGACTTGCGGCGTGTGGACGTCTTGTCGCCGGTGGTGGCGAGCTCCTCGCTGAGCGTGTCGATGACGAAGTTCATCATCGTCACGTCCTGCAGGAAGCAGTGGAGCTTCAGGCGGCGCTTCAAGGCCCGCGGCACCCGCGTCACGAGCTGTACGAGTTCGGCCGAATCGTTCGTCATGCGTGCTCCTATGGAGGGGGGGGTGCGGCGAGGCCGGGGTGAACGGGGGTTTGGCATCGTGGAATCTGGAATGTTCTTGGTCGGGCCTCGCCGCACGACGCTCGTCAGTGCATCGCGCGTGCCGGCCGGAACCCCTCGAATTCACGTACCTATCGGCGCCGTGACCCGTGTCCTTTCGATCCAGCCGCGGGTGGGGCGCGTCGTTCCTACACGCACACCCGGGCCACCGGCCCAAATTGCTAGCCGCGCCCGGTGCGATGGCTAGCTAGGCGTCGGCTCGCGCTAGGCGGCGCGCTCGACCGCCGCGCTCGCGGCCGGCAGGAAGACGGTGAAGCGGGCGCCGTGGCCGGCCTCGCTCGCGACCGACATCCAGCCGCCGTGCTCGGCGACGATCGCCTGCGCGACGGGAAGACCCAGGCCCGTACCTTCGCCGGTCTGCTTGGTGGTGAAGAACGGCTCGAAGACGTGCGGCAGGTGCTCGGGCGGAATGCCGGGCCCGTCGTCGCTGACGACGATGCGGCAGTGGTCCGCGCGCGGGCCGCCCTGCGGCGGCGCCACCCGGTCGCTATCGATCGCGATGTCGAGGCGCCCGCCGCGCTCCATCGCCTGGACCGCGTTGATGGCGAGATTGGTCACGACCTGCTGGAGCTGTCCCGGATCGGCGCGCGTCTCGATCGGATGGTCGCCGGCCTGCACGTCGATGATCACGCCCGCCTTGCGGGCGAGCGGATCGATCATCTCCATCGTCTTGCGCACGATGTCGCGCACGTCGACGAGCGCGGGGTGCGGGGGCTCGCGGCGGGCATAGTCGAGGAGCTGGCGCACGAGCCGCGTCATGCGATCGGACTGCTCGACGATCGCCTGCGCGCTCGATGCGGCTTCGTCGCCCGTAGCCTCTCGACTCGCGATCATGCGGGCGCGCACCGAGATCACGCTGAGCGGCGTTCCGAGCTCGTGGGCGACGCCCGAGGCGAGCTGTCCGACCGTTCGCAGACGGTCCTCGTGCTGGAGCCGCTCGCGCGCGGCGAGACGCGCGCCGAGGCTCGTCAGCTCCGAGGCGAGGGCGCCCAGCTCGTCGCGCCGGCGGACCGGGGGCAGGGCGTCGAACCGGCCCTCGCCGAGCGCGCGCACGCCGTCCGTGATGACGGTGAGCGGTCGCCCGATCAGCATGCGGCCGAGGATGACCGCGAGCGCCCCGGAGAGCGCCAGGACCACGAGCCCGACGGCGGCCGTGTGGACCTGCGAGCGGCGCACGTAAGCGTGGCGCGTCGCTAGCGATTCGGAGACCTCGATCGCGGCCGGCGGGTACCTCGTCGAGGGCACCGGGATGTAGACGTAGCGCAGCTCGTCGCCGGCCTCGTTCATGCGATGGATCCAGACCGGCGTTCCCTCGTCCAGATGAGCCGTCACCTCCGCACGCAGATCGCGTCCGGGGACCGACGGCACCTCGTTCAGCGAGAGCCAGCGAAGCGAGCGTGGCACGGTGGCGTCGATGCTGGTCACGATCCGGCGCGCGACGTCGGGTCCGGCGGCGTCCGAGACGGCCATCACCGCGGCGCGCAGGGCGCGAGCCATGCGCACCTCGGCCTCGAGGTCGAGCTGCATCAGCTCTTCGCGGCGGTGCTGCTCCGACCACGCGAGCAGGGCGAGCGCGACGAGCGTCGTCACGGCCAGACTCGAAAGAAGCTTCAGGGCGAGACGCATGGAGCGTCCATACCGTACGGGTCGGCGTCCGTATAGAGTTGAGCCACCGAAGAGCGGCGTGATAACCCCGACGCCGTGACCGACGGCCTCGACCGCGATCTCTTCCAGCGCATCCAGGACAAGGTCGCCGTCGTCGGCATCGGCCACCTCCCATTCGCCAAGGACATTGGCAGGCCCATCTCGGACACGGCCGTCGAGGCGGCGCAGCTCGCGCTCGTCGACGCCGGCCTCGAGGCCGAAGCCGTCGACGGCATGGTGATGTTCGAGATGGAGCACACGCACGAGGTGTCGATCGCGCGGCGCCTGGGCGTGCGGAACCTCGCGTGGTGGTCGAAGATCTCGTACGGCGGTGGGGCGTCGGCGGCGACCATCATGCACGCCGCCGCCGCGATCGCGACGGGGCTCGCGACCACCGTCGTCTGCCACCGCGCGCGCAATCGTGGTGCACGCTCGTCGGCGCCGTGGATGCAGGAGAAGCAGCTCGTCACCGACGACAAGGCGCTGCACACGCCGTGGGGGCTCATCCGCCCCGTCGACGTCATCGGCATGTGGGCGCATCGCCACATGCACGAGTTCGGCACGACGCGCGAGCACCTGGGCAACGTCGCCATCGCCGCACGCAAGCACGCGAACAAGAACCCGTACGCGATGATGCGCGACAAGCCGCTCGACATGAAGACGTATCTCGAGGGCCGCATGATCGGCTACCCGTTGACCCTCTACGACTGCTGCCTCGAGACCGACGGCGCGCTCGCGTGCATCGTGACGTCGATCGAGCGCGCGCGGGACCTCAAGCAGAAGCCCGTGCTCGTCCACTCGGTCGCGCAGGCTTCGGGGCCGAACCCCGTCCACCTCGCGAACTACAACAACACGAAGGAGATGGTGACGACGTCGGTCTTCTGCGCGGATCTCCTGTGGAAGCGCTCGCAGCTGAAGCCCGCCGACATGGACTGCGCGCAGATCTACGACGCCTTCACGCCGCTCGTCATCACCGGCCTCGAGGACTACGGTTTCTGCAAGCGCGGCGAGGGCGGCCCGTTCACCGAAGGCGGCCGGATCGAGCTCGGCGGCGCGCTCCCCGTGCTGACCTCGGGCGGCGGCCTCTCCGAGGCGTACGTGCACGGCTTCAACCTCATCCTCGAAGGCGTGCGGCAGCTCCGCGGCACCTCGGTGAACCAGGTGCCGGGATGCAAGACGACGCTGGTCACCGGCGCGTCGGGTGTCGCGACGAGCGCGGTCGTGCTGCGGGCGGGGTAGCGCGCGATCTACGGCGCACAGTGCCCGTCGGCGCCGCACTGCGACGCCGTGCGCACGGTGCCGTTCGGGAACAGTGCGCAGAAGGCCGGATCGATCACGCCCTGATAGCAGGACGAGTTCGGTGACGAGCCCAGCTCGCAGCAGTCCGGGGTTCCGCTCGACGTGGCGCTGCAGCTGGGGGTGGCGGCGTCGCAGACGAGGCCCGGCGCCGCCGTGTCGTTGGGGAAGTAGCCGAGGGCGACGATCTCCGGAAGGTCGATACAGGCACTGGTCGACTGCACGCAGCGCGGTGGCCCCAGCGGCCGGCAGAAGTCGTACGGATACGGCGCGCTCACGATGCAGATGGCACCGGTGCAGCACGGGAGCGCGCAGCACGCACCCTGCGATCGGCAGACGCCGCTCGTGGTGCAGGCCGCCGCCGTGCAGGTGCCGAACTCGTTGGGGCCGCCGTTCGTGAGACACGTGAACCCGTCGCAGCAACCGACCCCGTTGTCGCACGGAGCGCCCTCGCCGCCGCACGGAAACGTCGTCGTGGTGGTCGTCGAGGACGTCGACGTGGAGCTCGAGGTGGTCGTCGTCACGCCCGAGAGGCTCGCGTCCGAGCAGTCGGCGAGCGCGGAGGCGACCGCATGCGTCGCAACGAAGACGCCGGCCGCATCGCGCACGGGCGCGGTGAAGACGGCGCAGTTCCGCAGCGTACCGGTCGTGATGCGGGTGCCGAGGCGACCTTGCGCTGCCAAAGGGGCAGACCGCTCGTGCGCGCATAGAGTCTGATCCGCTTGCCCTTCTTCAGGGCCGCAACCCGCACCGCGGACGGGCCCGACGGCGCGCCGCTGTTGCGATAGCGATAGGCTGGAATCGCGCCCGCTCGCGAGGTCCAGCCCGGGTTGCCCACCCCGGGCGGGATTGCGAGCGTCGCTTCGCCCTCGCCCGACGAGAACAGCTCGATCGTCGCGCCAACGGCGGTGGGATCGTCTGGGTCCCCCAGCGACGGGAAGAGCGCCCTCGCGTCGCGCGACCGAAAAAGGAGCTTTGCGCGGGAAGGCGTCCGGGTGAGCCGCACGACGTCGGCGCCGATCGGCTGATCTGCCGCCCGTGCGGTCACCGCGACGAGCCCGACGACGAGCGCTGCAACGATCCTCGACGACACGCGCCCCCCTGCATGAGGTCTACTCGGGAAGCCCCCCGGCCGTCCAGGCCATTTCCGCCGAACACCCGCGAGTTGTTTGGTCGCATGGCCGCGTGCTACCGGTCCGGTCGTTCGCATGAGCGAGTTCATCGTCGAGACGCAGCTCCACCCCGACTATCCGCTCCCCGACCTCGACGATCCGGTCATGCGCCCGTTCTGGGACGGCGCACGCGAAGGGAAGCTGATGCAGCAGCGCGATCTGCGGACGGGCGAGATCCACTGGCCGCCGAAGCCGCTCTACTGGAAGGACGGACGGCGCCTCGAGTGGTTCGAGGCGAGCGGGAAGGGGACCGTCTACACGTACGTCGTCGGCCTCGAGCCGTTCCTCCCGGCGTTCAAGCACCTGCTCCCGCACATCATGGTCGTCGTCCAGCTCGCCGAGGGCGGGCGCATCGTGGGACACATGGTGCGATGTACCCCGGACGAGATGTCGATCGGGGCACGCGTGCGCGTGGTGTTCAAACGGCTCACCGACCGTGTCACGCTGCCGATATGGGAGCTCGATCGATGAAGGCGCTCGCACGCGCGGTGTTCGTCGTCGCCGCCGTCGCCGCAGCTAGCGCAGCGCGCGGCGACTCCGCGGCCATCGGCACGGCCCAGCAGAAGCTGGTCGACGCACGGGAGACGCTCAAGAGCGCCAAAGGGACCTTCGGGGGCCACCAGCAGAACGCCGTCAATCTCATCAACCGCGCGATCGAGGAGCTCCAGGCGGCGCAGCGAGAGGACCTGCAGGGCACGCGGACGGCCGAGCCCCGGACGACCCCGCCCCGGCGCCCGAAGCAGGACCGTATCGACAAGTACGGCCACTAGCCCTCCGGGGTGTCACGAACGGCCGACCCCGCTCGTCTCCAGGGCAGGAGGAAGGTCATGGCATCCGAACGCGTCGTCGTTCTGGGAGGAGGCTACGCCGGGCAGATGGCGGCGGCGCGCCTCGCCGAGCGCTGCCCCGGGCTCGCGCTCACGGTCGTGGACGCGAGCGCGGAGTTCGTGGAGCGCATCCGGTTGCACCAGCTCGCGGCCGGTGGCCGGATCGCCGTGCGCCCGATGCGGAAGATGCTTCCGCGCGGCGCCGCCTTCGTCCACGGGCGCGTCGTCGCCTGGGAGCCGGACGCTCGTCGTGTCGTCGTCGAGTGCGCCGGCGGTGGCCGCCCGAGCCTCGAGTACACCGCGTGCGTGTACGCGCTGGGAAGCCGGAGCGACGTCGCTCGCGTGTCGGGCGGCGTCGAGCACGCGCGCGTGCTCGACGATCCCGCGGCGGCCCGCGCCATCGCCTCCGACGTGGCTGCGCTCGCCGTACGTGGCGGGCGCGTGTTCGTCGTCGGCGCCGGCGCGACCGGGATCGAAGCGGCGGCCGAGCTCGCCGAGCGCCATTCGCGCGTCCAAGTGGCGCTCGCGACCAGCGGTGCATTCGGCGCAACGCTGTCGGCGGAAGGCGTCGCCCACGTGCGGGCGACGCTGCGGCGTCTCGGTGTGGCCGTGCGCGAGCGCGCGCGCGTGGACGCGACGCTGCGCGTGCCCGGCCGTCCGGAGATCCTGGTCGCCGGCGACGCCGCCGCCGTCCGCACGGACGACGGGACCGAGGTGCGCATGGCGTGCGCGACCGCGATGCCGCTCGGCGTCCATGCCGCGGAGGAGATCGCACGGGCACGTCGCGGTGCCTCGCCGCGCGCCTTTCGCTTCGCCTACGCGATCCGCTGCATGAGCCTCGGGCGGCGGGACGGACTGATCCAGCACGTCGACGCGGCCGATCGGCCGGGGCCGCGCGTCTGGACGGGACGGCGCGGCGCCCTCGTGAAGGAGATCGTGTGTCGCTCGACCGTGTTCTCGATCCGGACGGAGTCGCGGCTGCGCATCCCCCTCTATCGGTGGCCGGTTCCTCCGCGCGGCCCGCGCCGCTTGCCCGTGCCGGCGGCGGTGGAGGAATAGAGCATCGTGGATCGCCCCGCGACCTTCGAGGATCACCGCGGCCTCCTCTTCTCGATCGCGTACCGCATGCTCGGCACCGCCAGCGACGCCGAGGACGTCGTGCAGGAGGCGTTTCTGCGCTGGGAGCGCGCGGCCGATGCGGACGTCGGCTCGCCGAAGGCGTTCCTGTCGACCGTCGTGACGCGTCTCGCGATTGATCACCTGCGCGCCGCTCGCAGCCAGCGCGTGGAGTACGTGGGTCCGTGGCTGCCGGAGCCGCTGGTCGACGAGACGGCGCCGTCGCCCGCCGACCAGATGGTGCTCGCCGAGTCGCTGTCGATGGCGTTCCTGGTCGTCCTCGAGCAGCTCGGCGCCGTCGAGCGCGCCGTGTTCATCCTGCGCGAGGTGTTCGACTACGACTACGCCGAGATCGCGCGCATCGTGGGCAAGACGCCGGAGCACTGCCGCCAGGTGCTGCACCGGGCGCGCGAGCGCGTCGTCGCCGCCCGGCGGCGCCCGACGGTGTCTCGCGACGAGCAGGAGCGTCTCACGCAGCAGTTCCTCGCCACCATCGCGACCGGCGACGTGCGCGCGTTGGCCGCGATGCTCGCCGACGACGTCGTCCTGTGGTCCGATGGCGGGGGGAAGCGCGTGGCGGCGCGCAATCCGATCCGGGGCCCGATGCGTGTCGCGCGCTTCTTCGCGGGGATCTGGCGCAAGGCGCCGCCCGACGTCACGTTCCGGATGGCGCGCGTGAACGGCCAGCCGGGCGTCGTGACGTATCTCGCGGGACGGCCATACCACGTGATGGTGGTCGACGTGGCCGACGGACTCGTGACCGCAGTGCGCGCGGTCGTGAACCCCGACAAGCTGCGGCGGGTCCCGCCGCTCAACTAGACCGCGAGCACGGGTCGATCGCGCTGGATCTTGGCGCGCGCGGCGGTGTACGACGGGCGCGGCATGCGATTCGGTGTCGCGCTTCCCAACTATGGGCCGCTTGCGGCGCCGCAGACGCTCGTCGAGCTGGCGCGGGTTGCGGAGGCGGAGGGGGCGGACTCCGTCTGGGTGAGCGATCATCTGGTGGCCCCCGAGGGCGTGCAGAGCGCCTATCCGTACGATCGGCGGCCCGATCCGAAGCCGGGGGACATGGGCGTCATCGAGGAGTTCTTCGAGCCGATGATCACACTCGCCTGGCTGGCGGGGGCGACGTCGCGGGTACGGCTCGGGATCAGCGCGTACGTGATGCCGTACCGGAACCCGGTCGTCACGGCGAAGCAGGTGGCGACGCTCGATCGTCTGTCGGGCGGCCGGCTCGTGCTCGGCATCGGCGTCGGGTGGCTCGCCGAGGAGTTCGCGGCGCTGGACGTTCCATTCGCGCGCCGCGGGCAGCGCACCGAAGACTACATCGCCGTCTGCAAGGCGCTGTGGGCGGGCGACACCGCACGCTTCGAGGGCGAGACGTACGAGCTTCCGCCTGTGCGCACCGGTCCGCGGCCGCACCAGGTGCCGCACCCGCCGCTCTGGATCGCCGGCAACTCCGCGCGTGCGATCGACCGTGCCGCGCGCATCGGCGACGGCTGGCACGCGATCGACTTCTCGCCCGACGAGCTGCGGCCGCAGGCGACGAAGGCACGCGCCGCGGCGGCCGCGTACGGCAAGCGCGACTTCACCATCAGCCTCCGCAAGGGCGTTCTTCCCGGTGCCCCGTCCGATCACCCGCTCTACGGTGATCGCGACAAGATCCGCCGCGACCTCGACGCCTATCGTGCCGTCGGCCTCGACTACCTGGTCGCCGGCCTGCGCCACGCCAGATCCGCCGCCGACGCCAGCCGATCCCTCGTCGACGTCGCGCGAGCGCTGCGCGACTAGCACGCGCCACCGCCACCTCGACGGTCGCCCGCGCCCCGTGCTAGCGACGAAGCATGCGCACGATCGCGACCGGCCTCCAGTTTCCCGAAGGTCCCATCGCCATGTCCGACGGGAGCGTCATTCTCGTCGAGATCAAGCGCGGCGCGCTCTCGCGCGTCACGTCGGACGGGAAGATCACCGTCGTCGCCGAGACGGGTGGCGGACCCAACGGCGCCGCCATCGGTCCCGACGGCGCCTGCTACGTGTGCAACAACGACGGCTTCGAGTGGCACGATCTGGGGGGGCTGTTGATCCCCGGCAACCAGCCCGCCGACTACATCGGCGGCCGCATCCAGCGCGTGGACCTCTCGACCGGCAAGGTGCGGGACCTCTACACCGCGTGCGACGGCCGGCCGCTCCGCGGTCCGAACGATCTGGTCTTCGATCGCCACGGCGGGTTCTGGTTCACGGACCACGGCAAGATGCGCGAGCGCGACCGCGATCGCACGGGCCTCTTCTACGCGCGCGCCGACGGCTCGTCGATCCGCGAGGTCGTCTTTCCGCTCGACGCGCCGAACGGCGTCGGGCTCTCGCCCGACGGCACGAAGCTCTACGCCGCCGAGACATTCACCGGCCGCGTCTGGACGTGGGACGTGGTCGGGCCGGGCGAGCTCGCGATGAATCCGCTCGGGCCCGGGGGCGGTGCGCTCCTGTGCGGGCTGCCCGGCTACCAGCTCTTCGATTCGCTCGCGGTCGACGGCGCCGGCAACGTGTGCGTCGCGACGCTGGTGAACGGCGGCATCACGGTGATCGCGCCGTCCGGAGAGGTGCTCGAGCACGTGGCGACCGGCGATCCGCTGACCACGAACATCTGCTTCGGCGGCGCGGATCTCCGCACCGCGTTCATCACCTGCTCGGGGACGGGCCAGCTCGTCGCGATGGACTGGCCGCGTCCCGGGCTCCGCCTCGCCTACTGACCCTCGGTGAGCTTGCGCACGCCGTAGGTCTCGAGGAGCTGGTTCATGTTCGTCGTCTTGACGTCGAGCCCGCCTCCCGAGACCGGCAGCAGGAGGATGCGCTTGCCCTCGAGCGCCTCGGCGAGCTTCAGCTTCACCATCACCTCGCCGCCGCTCCCGGCGAGCGCCTTGTTCATCTCGGTGATCCCCTTGGCATCGGCTGCGCCCTCGGCCTCGATCGCCGCCGCGATGCGCTGCTGCTGCTCGTAGTACGCGTCGGACTCGATCTGCGCCTGGCGGAAGCGGCCGTCGGACTGGGCGACCATCTGCGCGACCTCGCCCTTGGCGTCCTCGAGTCGCTTCAAATATTCCTCCTGCGAGGCCTTGGTCGCGGACTTGTTCTGCTCGGCGACCTGGTCGGCCACCTTCTTGTCCTCGATCGCCTTCTGGTAGGCCGGATTGAAGCGGTAGTCCTTGGTCGAGACGCGCTCGACGACGATCCCGTACGGCTCGAAGAGCTTGTTGAGCTCGTCCTTCGCGCGCTCGGCCTTCTCGTCGCGCTTGTCCGAGACGTAGAACTCCTCGGTCTTGAGCTCCCCGAAGATGTCGCGCGGCCGCGAGCGGGCGATCGTGCGCACGATCTTGTCCTTCAACTCGAAGTCGTTCGCCGCCACCTGCTGGACGATCCTCGGCGCCTCCTCCTTCTTGATGCGGTAGGTGACGATGACGTCGAGGCTGATGTCGTTGCCGTCGATCGTCTTGAAGAGGAGGTCGTCGCGGGTCGCCCGATCACCGCGATTGCGGTCGAACGTCATCTCGACGTTCTGGATCTTCGTGTCGAAGGTGTGCCAGTCGTTGATCACCGCCGGGAAGAAGTATGTCGCACCCGGGTCGTACACGTCGGGCTGGACGCCCTTCTTTCCGAACGGGGTCCACTTGACCGTGCGCACGCCGACCTCGGTCGGACCGGTCGTGTGCGGATAGAAGGCGAGCGGCACCAGGAGGAGCGCCAGCACCACGAGCGTCAACCGTCCCATCGTCGCCCCCTACTTCTTGGTTTCGATCAGCCGCATCGTCCGGTCGAGGTCGAGCGGGTTGACGCCGTTCGGGCCATCGCTCGGCAGCACCAGCAGCTCGACGCCCTTGTAGACGTCGGCGAGCTTGAGCCCCACCATGCGATCGGAGCCCGCGCCCTGGAGCGCGTCGTTGCGGAGCTGCGTCTTCTTCGCCTCGGCGAGCTTCACGAGCAGATCGGCCTCGGCGCGCTTGGTGCGGACGTAGAGGTCGCGCTCGGCTTCCTTGCGCGTCACGTAGGCGCGGCCCTCCTGCAACTTGATGTCGACGGTGGCCTGGCCCTCCTGGATCATCTTCTTCAAGGACGCCCCTTCGGTCGCGGCGCGTCCCTCCGCCTGGTTCTTGAAGACGAGCTGGTCCTTCAGCTTCTTGTCCTCGATGTTGCGCTGGATCTCGTCGGTGTAGCGGAAGTAGCGCACCAGCACCTGCTGCACCTCGACGCCGGCGCGCGCGAGGTCGGCGGTGAGCAGGTCCCGCGCGGCCTCCGCCTTCGTGTGCCGCTTGGGGCTGTTGTAGAACTCCTCGGTCGTGAGCTCGCCGAGAGTCTGCTTCAGCACGGGCTCCGCCTTCGGGACGATGCCGTTGGTCTCGAAGAGACGCCCCGAGCCGAGCGTCGTGAAGACCTTGTACGGATCGACGATGCGGTAGAGGATGCTCACGTCGACGTCGACGAAGAAGCCGTCCGACGTCTGGATGTGGGCCGCCTTGGTGACGCGCGCCTCCTGCGCCGCCTCCTCGCGCGTGCCCGTGAGGTCGAGCACCTGCACGTCCTTGGGGAAGAGGTACATGCGCTCGACGCCGAACGGACGCAGCACGAAGTGATAGCCGGTGTCGTACACCTCTTCGTGGACGCCGCGATGGCCGAGCAGCGGCACCTGCACGACCTTGATGCCGTACTCGTTCGGCCGGACGTACGTGAAGCACAGGGGCGTCAGCAGCTTCAGGGCGACGAGCACGGCGACGACCGGCAGCACGACCGATCGCGTGAGCGGCGAGCCGAAGAAGGACCCGAGGGTCGTCCATACGCGCTCGCCGAAGCCACGCCGCGCGAGCCGCATCCGCTCGAGTTCGTCCGCCATCACCGCCTCCCCGCCGAGCCTCTACCACGCCGGGCGAGGGACTTCGACCGGCGCGACGTTGACGCTCCGGGCGACAAGGGCTAGTCGGCGACCAGAGGAGGAGCACGCCATGGGAGCCGCCGCACAGATCGAGCCGTCCGTCCAGAAGTTCGTGAAGACCCCGGTCCGCAAGATGCTGATCGGCGGCAAATGGGTGGAGGCCGCGTCGGGCAAGACCTTCGCGACCGTGAACCCCGCCGACGGCTCGGACCTGGCGCACGTCGCCGAGGGCGACAAGGAGGACGTCGATCGCGCGGTGAAGGCGGCGCGCAAGGCGTTCGACGACGGCCCGTGGCCGCGCATGACGCCGGCCGAGCGCGAGCGGATGCTGCTGAAGGTCGCCGACCTGATCGAGCAGAACGCCACCGAGCTCGCGCAGCTCGAGACGCTCGACAACGGCAAGTCGCTCTTCGAGACGAAGAACGTCGACATCCCGCAGGCGGCGAATACGATCCGCTACTACGCCGGCTGGGTGAACAAGATCGCCGGCGAGACGAGCGCCGCGGATCCAGCGTACTTCCATTTCACGCTGCGCGAGCCGGTCGGCGTGTGCGGCCAGATCATTCCGTGGAACTTCCCGCTCCTCATGGCCTCGTGGAAGCTCGGCCCCGCGCTGGCGTGCGGCAACACGGTGGTGCTGAAGCCCGCCGAGCAGACGCCCCTCACGGCGCTGCGGCTGGGCGAGCTGCTGCAGGAGGCCGGTATCCCCGACGGCGTCGTGAACATCGTGCCCGGCTACGGCGAGACCGCGGGCGCCGCCATCGTCCATCACAAGCTCGTCGACAAGGTCGCGTTCACCGGTTCGACCGAGGTCGGGAAGCTGATCCACCGCGAGACCGCTGACACGCTGAAGCGCGTCTCCCTCGAGCTCGGCGGCAAGTCGCCCAACATCGTCTTCGCCGATGCCGACATCGAGGAGGCCGTGAAAGGCGCGCTCATGGGTGTCTTCTTCAACCAGGGCGAGGTGTGCTGCGCGGGGACGCGGCTCTTCGTCCAGCAGAAGCTGCACGACGAGTTTGCGGGCGCGCTCGCGACGGCGGCGGCGACCATGAAGCAGGGGCCGGGCCTCGCGGCCGATACCCAGGTGGGTCCGCTCGTCTCGAAGGAGCAGCTCGATCGCGTGACCGGCTACCTCGAGATCGGGAAGAAGGAGGGCGCGAAGGCGCTCACCGGCGGCGAGCGCAACACCGCCAAGGGCCTCGAGAAGGGCTACTTCGTGAAGCCGACCGTCTTCACCGGAGTCAAGAACGACATGCGCATCGCCCAGGAGGAGATCTTCGGA
>Ga0187894_10000419_pt1 | contig 57091 bp, 58 predicted proteins | sample GBC1701081metaG_FD_136650 | JGI IMG/M metagenome (GOLD analysis project Ga0187894, IMG submission 136650) | White microbial mat communities from a lava cave in the Kipuka Kanohina Cave System on the Island of Hawaii, USA - GBC170108-1 metaG ...
AAAGAGCGAGCATGACAAAGTGATGCAGCAGCATAAGGATGCTGGCAAAGGTTATGGCAATCCTCATGGCAGCCCTCATGGCGGGCCAATGAAAGGCAATCCACATAAAGGCGGCATGCTGCACAATCTGCGCCTCCATCAAGCGTGAGCTTGCCGTCACGCGGCTAGAAAAGAATTGTGGGCTGAGGGTGCGAACAACTGAACACGACGCGAGCGGGTGTTTTCAGCCGTGCATAAGAAGGACGTTATGCCGAAAGAGTTAAAACTCAACAGCCATGATTTGCTGCTCGGCCCCGATCGGGCCCCGGCCCGCGCGATGTTAAAAGCCGTTGGATTCACCGATGAGGACTTGTCTCGCCCGATTATCGGCGTCGCGAACACCTGGATCGAAGTCATGCCCTGCAACTTCCACCTGCGCCGGCTGTCGGAACGGGTGAAGGCTGGCGTCAGAGCCGCGGGCGGCACTCCCATCGAGTACAACACCATCGCAGTGTCCGACGGCATTTCGATGGGCACCGAAGGGATGAAGGCGTCGTTGATCAGCCGGGAAGTGATTGCCGATTCGATCGAACTCGTGGCTCGTGGGCACCTGTTCGACGGCGTGGTGGCCTTGTCCGGCTGCGACAAGACCATTCCCGGCACCGTAATGGCCCTCGCTCGCTTGAACCTGCCGTCGGTGATGCTCTACGGCGGATCGATCATGCCGGGCCAGTTCCAAGGCCATGACGTGACCATTCAAGACGTGTTCGAAGCGGTCGGGAAGCATGCAGCCGGCACGATGAGCGGCCCGGAGCTCAAAGATCTCGAAGACCATGCCTGCCCCGGCCCCGGAGCCTGTGGAGGCCAGTTCACGGCCAACACCATGGCGATCGCGTTCGAGTTCCTTGGTATCTCGCCGATGGGACGGAACGGAGTGCCCGCCATGGATCAGCGAAAGGACGACGTCGCCTTTGAGTGCGGGAAGATGGTCATGGATCTGCTGAAGCGAGACCTGCGACCTCGCCAGATCATCACGCGGAAATCACTGGAGAATGCCATTGCCGCGGTCGCAACGACCGGCGGTTCGACGAATGCGGTGTTGCATCTGCTCGCCATCGCGCGCGAAGCCAACATCAAGCTGAGCATCGATGACTTCGACAAGATCAATCGGAAGGTGCCGTTGCTTGCCGATCTGAAGCCAGGTGGACGATTTACAGCGTCTGATCTCTATGCAGCTGGAGGAACCACGCTGGTTGCCCAACGGCTGCTCGATGCTGGTATCTTACACGCGGGCCAACCGACCGTGACCGGCCGAACGATCGAGGAAGAAGCTAAGGACGCGAAGGAAACATTCGGCCAGCAAGTCCTCAGGCCCCTGTCGAATCCGATCAAGCAGACCGGCGGGATGGTGATCTTAAAGGGGAATCTTGCTCCAGATGGCTGCGTCGTAAAGGTTGCCGGGCACTCGATTATGACGTTCCGTGGCCCGGCGAAAGTGTACAACCGTGAAGAGGATGCCTTTATCGCCGTGCAATCACATCAAATCAAAGCGGGCGATGTTGTGGTGATTCGATATGAGGGTCCGTCCGGCGGGCCCGGCATGAGAGAAATGCTTGGCGTGACCGCTGCCATCGTCGGTGCGGGCTTGGGAGATTCCGTCGCGCTGCTTACCGACGGACGCTTCTCCGGCGCCACCCATGGCTTGATGGCTGGCCATGTTGCACCGGAAGCTATCAAGGGTGGCCCAATCGGCGCCGTGAAGAACGGCGACATGATTGTCTTCGACATCAGCAAGCGGACGCTGACCGTGGAACTCTCGCAGAAAGAGATCAAGTCCCGCCTTAAAAAGGTCAAGCAGCCACTACCACTCTACACCTCCGGCGTGATGGGCAAGTATGCGCGACATGTCTCGTCGGCTTCGGACGGGGCAATTACAACGTAGAGAAAACTGGGAAGGTTCCTGCGCAGGCTGAAGTACTAGACAAAGAAGTCCGGCAAAAACGTCTCCAGCCTATTTCCCCTTCATCCTGCCCCGCATCTCCGACATCATACTGTCGAGGTCGGCTTCAGCCTTCGCACGATCGCTGATCAATTCATCGAGATTGTATGGACGAGCAGGAGCCGGCTGAACCACCTGAGGCTTCATCATGGGTTTGAGCGATAGATCGGACTGAGGAGGCTGGACTGGCTTGGCTTGAGGCTGCACTAACGGGGCCATTGATTGGTCAGCCGCAGGCTGCATCTGGCCGGTAGACAGCGTTGTCCCTCGTATCCCCACGCCTTGCTCCAGCAACCATTGCCTCGCAACGCTCGACTTGAGCGAGAAACTGATGCTTGTGATTGGAAGACCATCTGAGGCCACACGGGCAATCGCCGTGTTAACTCCGACCATGTGCCCCTCTCCATCCAAAAGCGGCCCACCGGAATTTCCACGGTTCAAACCCGTCTCTGTTTGAAATACGTGCTTGCCTTTGATCCCGTTGAAGTTATCGACTTCGGCACTGATCACCCCGGTAGTCAATGTCCACAATCCGCCTTGCTCGGGATGACCGATGGCCACCACTCGATCCCCGATCCTCACCTGACCTGACTCGCTCACATCGACGACAGACAGCAGATCGGTAATCCCTTCAAGCTTCAACAAAGCAAGATCCAATGGCTGTGAATAGACCAGAAGCTTGGCGCGAACCATACGGGAAAGATCGCTCTTTGACTCTCCCGTGACTCGGAGTGGCTTGAGAAACACAGACAGACGTGCGAAGGGTTTCCCGGTCTGTTCTTCGATCACAACGTGGGCATTGGTAAGAACCAGTCCGTCTGACTGAATAATCGAACCGGTTCCGCCGCTCCCTTTCCTTCCACCATCGGCGTAACCCATCACCATCACCACAGCTGGAGAGGCTTGTTCGTATATCTCGCGGGGAGACAATTCCTTGCCGGAAGCGGCTGCGCTCCATACTAAGGAGAGCGCGAGCAGGGTTCCCCACGTGAGCGATCTCATCATAACCTCCTTCTTCTGACTACTGGCCATCCACCACAATCATCGAGGATTCGAACGGTAGATTCATTGTACGATGAAATGCGGAAATGGACTAGGAATTGACAGAAGCAGTGAAATAGAGGGCGTGACGTGAATGAGCTAGGCGTGCCGATAGAAGTCCGCAATCATCTCGACAACATAGGTCTGTTGCTCTTCCGTCAACTCGGCATAGATCGGGATCGACATGACCTCCTCGGCCGCCTGTTCCGACAGAGGAAAGGACCCCTTCTGATACCCTAAGTCTCGATAGCAATTTTGGAGATGCATGGGAAGCGGATAGTAGACTTCCGTGCCGACTCCCTTCTCTTTGAGGAAGGCGCGCAATTCATCGCGCTTTGGCGCTCGGATAGTGAATTGGTTATAGACATGGAAATTGCCAGGCGCAGTCGGCGGCAGCACAATGCGGTCCACATGCTTCGTTCGCTTGAACAACTGACTGTACCGTTCGGCATTCCGACGCCGCCCCTCGGTCCACTGGTCGAGATACTTTAATTTGACCTGGAGTACGGCAGCCTGAAGCGCGTCCAACCGACTATTGATCCCTACCGCTTCGTGGAGATAGCGGACTTGGCTCCCATGAACACGGAGCATGGCCATGGAATCGGCAAGGGTTTTGTCGTTGGTCGTGATGAGCCCCCCGTCTCCAAAGCCACCCAAATTTTTGCTGGGGAAAAAACTGAAACACCCGGTGTCTCCCAGGACACCGGCGCGTTTGTTTCCCTGGCTCGCCCCAATGGCTTGGCACGCGTCCTCGATGACATAAATATTTTTCCGCTTTGCAATCTCATTGATCGAAACCATATCCGCGCATTGTCCGAAGAGGTGAACGGGAATGATCGCTTTTGTACGAGGCGTGATCGCTCGCTCAATGAGTGCCGGATCAATATTGAACGTATCAGGCTGAATATCTACGAGCACCGGCTTTGCGCCCAATCGTGAGATCGCGCTCACCGTGGCGAAAAATGTAAACGGGATGGTGATGACCTCATCGCCGGCCTTCACTCCCATGGCCATGAGAGAGAGCAACAGGGCATCGCTCCCGGAGGCGCAACCGATCGCATAGCGGCTGCCTATATACTGTGCCACAGCTTCCTCAAACGCCGAGACACGAGGTCCGAGCACAAACCCCTGCTCGTCGCAGATAACCTCTATTGCCGCCAGCACTTCGGAACGAATCGTTCGATACTGGGATTTTAAGTCGAGCAGCGGGACATTCAGCATAGATACTCCCTCGGTAGAATTCTACCTGCTATCCATACCCGGCTAGTAACGACAATGCAAGTATTCATTTCGCGGGAGAACAGCTGGGGAGAGAGGCTTGGGATGAGCGATTGAGTCCTGCACAACCCTGACAAAGCCTATTGAAAATCTCTTCGTTGAAAAATGATCGAGGCCAGCAGGAGAAGTACCGCCGTATAGGCCACGCCGTAGGCAACAATCAGCATCATATCGGCAAACCCAACATCTAACCTGTGAATAACATGGCCCTTCAGATTGAACCGTTCTAAATTCGGCATCAAATAGTAAATCATATTGAGCAGGGTTTCACCGGTGGCGCCGAGCTTCTGACCCATTACTTTGAGGTCCGCAGATAGGTGTCCGATTATGAAGACGGCCAGGGTAAAGATCGCGCTCAACGTGGCGCTGGTGAACGTGGAAAACAATAATGCGACCGCTGTTACCACTATCAACTCTATATAAATTAAGAGCAGCGATTTGAAGAGCAAGGAATCGATCGAGACTTGCATCGTCTGAAGCACTAGCAGCAACCCCACGACCATGATCCCGGTATTCACCAAGAGAGTTAGGCATAGCCCAAGATACTTCCCAAGCAAAAACTCATATCGAGGGACAGGCTTCGATAGAATGGTATAAATGGTCTTCTTGTCGATCTCCTTATTGACCAGCCCAATTCCCACGAACATCGCAATAATAACCCCAAACAGATTGATACTGCCCAGCCCGATGTCGAGAATCAACCGTTCGAATTCGCCGTACGTGATCCGTGCGAACAGGAGCGAGCTGCCGATCATAAGCAAGGCAAAGAACAGGAGGTTGTAGAGAATCTTTTCGCGCAACGTTTCGCGGAATGTATTCATGGCAATCGAGATAACACGTCTCATGCTGCTTGCTCTCCCACTTGTCCCCCGACTTCCCGCATAAAGAGATCCTCCAGTGAACCCTTATGGGGCGTCATCGAGATGAGCGACCCCTTGGCTGCTCGAACCACATCCAAGACCGCATCCACTTGGCCGTGCCCCTTCAGCACCAACAGTGTCCGCTCCCCTTGACAAAGCACTCGCTCAGTGAAGGGACGGACACGGTCCAATCCATGATGAGTGAGCCCTTCGACAATCATTTCTACGGATTGCGTTGACGCATTTCCAACCAAATCACTCACGCGACCCATCGCAACAAGCCGTCCTTTGACCAGAATACTGACTCGGTCGCACAAAAGCTCTGCGTCATGGAGAATATGAGAGCTAAAGAAGATGGTTTTCCCCGACTCTTTTAAACGAAGAATTAGATCACGAATTTCTTTGCGGCCGACGGGGTCCAACCCAGACATGGGTTCGTCAAGCACCACAAGATGCGGATCGTTGATCAACGCCTGCGCAATCCCAACACGTTGCAACATACCCTTGGAGAATTTCCGCAGTTGAAGATGTCGAGCATGACTCATCCCAACCATCTCAAGCAGTTGAGTAATGCGCTCGGACAGTATCGCGCGCTTCACATCAAACAGATCTCCGTAGAATCGCAAGAACTCTTCAGCCGTCAGATAATCATAGAAATAAGGCGATTCGGGCAGGAACCCCACGTGGCGCTTTACGCCGACGTTCCCAACCTCCCGCCCCAAAATCCACGCCTTCCCGCTGTTCGGATAGATGAGGTTCATCAAAATTTTCAAGGTTGTCGTTTTCCCTGCACCGTTGGGCCCAAGAAACCCGAAAACCTCCCCTCGCCGAACCTCTATGTCAAGACCCTCCAGTGCGGTCACCTGTTGGCCCCAAAAACCGACACGAAAGGTTTTCCTTAATGTTTCGGTCCTTAAGACGATATCGGGAACCGCCTCCATCATTCTTGCTCCTCATTAATCGTTTTCTTTCGAATATCTTTATCCTGCCATCTGCGATTGGTTCTATAGCGCTCAGGATGGGTACTGCTCGTCACGGCCCCAGTTCGTTCATTCAGCTGATATTCCCCACCAAAGGGTTCTTGAGGAACCCCTGACAATTCGCCACTGACAGTCAGATCTGTTAGCCGATACGGCAGCCTGCCATGACGCTGACGATACCGCGCTACTGCCTCATCGAGCACAGTCACATCGCGGTCGACTACCACCTGCTTCATTTGATACTCCAGGGTTTCCTTCACATTTGAATCGGTGGTCCGCTCCCACATAGCCGTGAGCACTTGGAGCGCAACATCATGACTACCGCTCTCTGCATACAGAGCAGAAGCCAAGCCTGCAGACTGGCGCGGACTCCCCGGCATGGTTGCCGCTTGTCTCCAATAGTTTGCAGCACGCATCGGATCGTCCAAATGCCAGAAATAATTGTACCCCAAGTTAAACGGCATCCACCATGAATTTGGATTCCGCGCAAGCCCTTTTTCGAGGAGACGATTGCCCAAATCTACCCGATGTGCGATTTCCGACAGGGTCAAGCCACCAGTTCTGTAGGGTTCGACGTATTGCGGATCAAGATCCGTGATCACGTCGAGTGCGTGATAGATCCATTCGAAATCTTCTGCCGACTGGTGTTTCTTGCCGAGCACTTGCACCGTACGCAGCCAGAGCAGATCGGCTCCTAGGTGGTGGTACCCCAACAGCATCGGCTTGAGGTATTCGCCTTTGGGTAAATGCGCCAACTCTTCGAGTTGAATCGAGCCACGATCATGACGATGATCGAGTTCACGCTGCAACAGTCCGACGCAGCCAAGGACTGTTATAGCCAGCATGATCGGCCAAGCCGCGTGTAAGAAGCGTGACTGGTATTGCTGGGGTGGGGGCGAGTCCTTCACCATGCGTGTGTTTCTGAAACAGCGAGAGCCTTCGAAATGAGTATCCCGCCGGCTTCATTGAAGCCGGCGGGATACATAATCAACCAGTTACAGAACCTCGACTAGAACGTACCCTGGACACACTCAGCCGGTCCGTTATCCGGACTCACCGCAAGGATAGCAAGAATACCATCGCCGTCCAAGTTACTCGTCGCCGTGGCTCGGAACCCGCCGGCCGCTGCGTTTACCGCAGCGCTCGCAGAGACAGGCGCGGCGATACAGGCCGGGAGAGTCGCCCCAGCCGCCGCCGCAGCGATCGTGTCAACCCCATATTGATACATCACGTTTCCCGTTGCCACGAACCCAATATCGGCAAACGTCCCTGCCGCAGGCGCTACAGCGTTGAACGGACAGAGGTTAACAGCAGCCGCTGACGCGGCAGGACCAACGCCCCAAGGCGCCGCGGCCGCTCTCACGTTGACAACTGGAGGCATTGGAGCAACCGTCGGAAATGAGGCAACTGACATGTAACATCCAGTTCTTCCGCTGGGCGGTTGTCCTTGGGTAGAGATCTCAGCCGTCTTAATGTTCGAGAGATTCGTTCTTGCCTCGGTCACCCGTGACCGATTCTGATAAGTCAAGAAGTTGGGGATGGCGATGGCCGCCAAGATCCCGATGATCGCCACAACGATCATCAACTCGATGAGGGTGAAACCCTCTTGTTTCCGCAATGCCTTAAACATCGTCCTGCCTCCTTGTTGATGGTTCACTGACGCCCCTTCACAGCCTTGCTTCTTTTTACTTATCGGAACGCGTATCCGATCTCTGTTACTCAGCCCTAAAGCAGGTTCGATGCCCGATACACGGTCAGGTTATGAAGGACCATGCCACTCGAAATATCATATAGTTACGATTATTACCCTTGCGTGTAACAGACCGTAGGCTGCGGCTGTCTCTCCATCTTTTGCTGTAGTCTGCCAATATTTGTCGTCGCTGTACGGGATCTGACGCCTTCCATTTTTCGCTCCACGCAAGAGAAAGAGCTAAAAGATGAGCCCTCGCATGTGGGGAAATAGTCTGAAGAACCAGTTACTTAAGATGAGAAGACTGGAGTGAATCAGCTTGTGAGCTACTGATTAAGAGGACTTCGTGGAATGCCCCAAACTGGGATCAATGTTTTGGGAGAAGAGAAAATGATAAAACTATGACAACTATATAAACAGAACGCGGTGTTACTGATTTGGTATCTTCTCGGATACACGACGTTTAGCCTGTTGGATACGTTCTTCCTGTGTTGGATCACCCATCCCGAGTTCACGAAATCGATCCATCAGCTTGTTATTGGAGGGGTCTAGCTCCAGCGCACGAAGCCAGGACTCACGGGCATCTGAGAGGTTCATTTGCTTGGCGTAGATATCGCCAAGGTGCTCGTAGATCACCGGGTCATCTCCGGCAAGCGCAACGGCGCGCTTCATCTCCGTTAAGGCTTCGGTTACCATGCCAGATTTAAACAGAGCCCAGGCGAGACTATCAATATAGTATCCGTTGCTCGGTTTGAGCGCAACGGCCCGCTTGGTCAAGACAAGCGCTTGGTCGATTTTGACTCCCCGCTCTGCGTAACTATACCCCAAGTAATTGAGCGCATCGGCATGATGGGAATCCAGACTGATGGCTGTCTCCATAACACGCACCACATCATCGAATCGATTGAGCTTGTCGTAGGCCGTGCCAAGATTGAAGTGCAAATCTGCGCTCTTTGGGTTCTCCCTGATGCCTTCTTCCAAGACCTTCGCCGCTTCGTCGAACTGCTCGTTCTGCATATACGTCAGTCCCAATATGATGGGGGCTTCGGGCTGTTTCGGATTAATCGTGATGGCCTTCGTCAAATGCGTGATGGCCTCAGGGTATTGCTTCAAGCGATAGAACAACAGGCCGAGGTGCAGGTGCCCTTCAAAGAACGAGGGCTCAAGCTGCACGTTGAACGTGTACGTCTCGATGGCTTTCTTAGTGTCCTTGGACTCCTCGTAGAGAAACCCAAGATAATCTCTGATTTTGAGCTCCGTCGGCCGCGCCTTCAGAATCTGGATCAGTTGATCAATGGCCTTGGAATACTCTTTCTCTTCTCCATATAAAATTGCCATACGAAGCTGGGCATCGAGGTCTGAAGGGTCCTCCTCCAACAAAGCATTCAATTCCTTCCTGGCGCCCTGAAAATCCTTCGAAGCCACATAGAGTCGAACCAATTGATGCCGGATATCCCGATTTCGCGGGTTCACTGTCTGGAGATATTTCCGCAGCACGGCAACCGCTCGATCTTGAGCCTGCCGGGACTCATAGATTGAAGCGAGCGCGAAATAGGCCGGTTCAAACGAGGCATTGACCGCAATCGCTTGCTCCAAACTCGCCGCAGCCTCTTCCCTTTTCCCCGCGTCGAGGAGTATCCGCCCCAGGTGATAATGGCCAACGGCGGATTCGGGAGCCCGCGCTAAGCCCGCTCGAATGGTCTGTTCCGCTTCGGGTTGCCGCTTCAAATTCAGGAGCAAGAGACCTTTTGTGAAATAGGGGTCGCTCAAGGTCGGATCGACCTCGATCGCGCGATCCAACAATTTCAGCGCACGCTCCCCTTGCCCTGCGCTGGCTAAAATACCTGCCATCTGCGTAAACAGCTGTCCGTTTTGACTCGGACCCTCCACCGCTTTATCGGCATAGCGCACGGCATTGGGCATATCACCCAACGAAAAATAGAGACCGGCCAGCCTGGCTTTCACAGACTGGGACGTCGGGTCCGCCTTCAACGCAGCCTGATATTCCTGAATCGCACGATCCGTATCCTGCGCAAGCTCGGCTTGGTACCCCAGCATGAAGTGATAGGAGGCGGAAGCATCGGGGGGATGAGTCGAGGCGCCAGCCTTCGGCTGGTCTGGAGGGGCAGCGACCTTATCAGACGGCTGCGGCACGGCGGCACAGGCCATCACCGTCATGGAGATCAACACACAGGTCCCGCGAGAGAGCAGGGTGAAACCTCGGCTGTTCGCCGTTCGGCTCGGAGTAACTTGTGCCGTGAACAATCGCACGATCCTCTAGATGGATTCACATGAAGTTGTGGTGACTAGAAAGATTATACGAGCGGGGTGACACGGGGTCAAACGACTTCTCGATTGTCCAGGCTCTCGAACTTCGCGAAGCGGTCGTGGAAGAAGAGTTCCTTTCTCCCGATCGGACCATTGCGATGTTTACTCACGAGAATATCGGCAATGCCTTTCCGTTCGGAATTCTGGTCATACACGTCTTCGCGGTAGATGAACATGACGACGTCGGCATCCTGTTCGATCGCGCCGCTCTCGCGGAGGTCAGCCAACATGGGAATCGGCGGCTTCCGGGCTTCCACCGCGCGGCTGAGCTGCGACAGCGCGACGACCGGCACGTTGAGCTCTTTGGCCAAGGCCTTCAGCGAGCGGGAGATATCGGAGATTTCCTGCTGGCGAGATTCCGAATCGCTCCGTCCCTGCATCAGCTGAAGGTAGTCGACAATCAAGAGATCCAGCCCCCGTTCGGCTTTCAATCGGCGAGCCTTACCCCGCATCTGCTGCACCGTGATGCCGCCGGTATCGTCGATAAAGATCGGGGCTTGCTCCAACCGGCCTGCCGCTTCCGCAAGACGCCACCAATCCTCTTTCTGAAGCTTACCGGTTCGGAGACCATGCGAATCGACTCGCGCTTCTGAACTCAACATGCGAAGGACAATCTGTGGCTTTGACATTTCCAGGCTAAAAATTCCGACCACGGTGCCGGCGTGGATGGCGGCATGGACTGCCATCCCCAGCGCCAGACTGGTTTTCCCCATGCTAGGCCGCCCCGCGATCACCACAAGATCCGAGGGCTGGAGCCCCGCCGTGATGTCGTCGAGGTCGTAGAAGCCTGTGGGAACTCCCGTGATATGCTCTTTTCGCTTCGACAGCTTGTCGACGAGGTCGAGACTTTCTTTAATGATGGAATTGATGGGAGTGAACGATCGATCGAGTTTTCCCTGGACAATGCTGAACACCGATCGCTCCGCGAAATCGAGCAGGTCATCGACTGAAGAGGCGCCTTCATACCCACGCGTGAGGACTTCCGTAGAGGTATGGATCAGCTCTCGCAGCAAGGCCTTGTCGCGCACAATCTTGCAGTGGTAGCGGATATTGGCGGAGCTGGCGACGCTTTGGACGAGCTCCGCTAAATAGGCGGCTCCTCCGACGGTCTCAATTTCTCCCTGCGCCTTCAATCGTTCCGTCAACGTAATCTGATCGATGACTTCTCCGACATCCGACAATACCAACATCGCGCGATAGATCTTCCGATGCGAGGTGCGGTAAAAGTTCTCTTCAACCAGCAATTCCATCGCCTTGGCCATCGCGCTATTGTCGAGGAGCACTGCGCCGAGAACTGATTGCTCGGCCTCAACATTCTGAGGTGGTAGTTTGGGCTGGGACAGATCGGCGGCTGACATAGACTTCATGGCCGATCCTTTACCTGCCGGCGAGGCCGGCGAGCTGCAGCCACGAGGTCGGCAAGCCCCGTCTTCTTCGAATGACGATCCAGGCTGACGGTTCGACGGCCCTGCCTGTGCGCCGCAATGAGCTCGATCACCAACACCTCGTCACGATCCATTCCTGGCGCGTCGACCACGACCACGGCTTCCGCCTGCTGGGCGACCCCAGCCGTCACTGCGTTAGACACGAGCGCCGAGTCGCCCCCCTTCATCGTCTGTTGCACCACTCGAGAGCGAGTCCGACGCAATTGGGCCGCGACCGCAGTCAATTGACGTGTTGCCCGGCGCGACCCAGCGACAAGATAATCTACTCGCGGTGAGATCGATCCCTCCTCAGAAAACTCCACGGTGCGGAAGAGCCGATCGACGTCCAAACCGAAACCAGTTGAAGGCAATGGATTGCCGAATCGGCCGATCAAGTGATCGTATCGTCCACCTCCGCCTAACTCCGCTCCCACTCCTTCGGCAAATACGTCGAACACGACACCGTCGTAATAGTCGAACCCGCGGAACTCTCCTAGATCCAGAAGCAACGAATCCCGGTGACCGGCGGCGCAGAGCAGTTGATAGACCTGGGAAAGCCGTTCGAGCGAAGCAGCTAATGCCGGATCGCCGGCCGCAAGAACCCGTCCGCGCGCCAGCACTTCTTCTTGACCGTTCAACTCAGGCGCTTCCCGAATGGCGCGCGCCGCCGTCTTTGAAATACGTTCTCCGGCAAGAATCTCTTCGAGTCTCGGCAAGTCTTTTCGCGCCACTGCCTGCTCAGCCGATTTCTGCCCCTGCGCCGATAGTCCGGATCGCAGCAAGAGCCCCTTAACAAATCCCACATGTCCGAGAGACACTGTAAACGACTGCAGGCCGATCGTGCGAAGACACTCAATCATCAGCCCGATTACTTCGCTGTCGCTCATGACATCGTCCGAACCGATAAGTTCCGCTCCGACCTGAAAGATTTCTCGGCCTCGCCCGGCATGCTCCTGTTCGTAGCGAAACACAGACGTTCGATAAGAAAGACGCAACGGCAAGGTCGCGCCGGTGAGCCCCATTGCGACTGTCCTGGCGATCTGTGCCGTGGCATCAGGACGGAGGAGCAGCGTTCGCCCCGTCGTGCGATCGACGAATTGATAGCAGTGCTCGATCAGTTCCGGCTCAAGCCCTGGAGCCAAGACGTCAAGATACTCGAACGTGGGAAGAATGATCTCGTCGTAACCCCACTGATTGACTTGAGCGAGTAACTGCTCTTCAAGGCGGCGGACTTGCTTCGCCGCGTGAGGAAGAATCGTCGCCATGCCCACAGGGACAAGCGAGCGCTCTCTGGACGACGGGGTGTGCCCCGAAGAAGGGCGGGGCTTCGGAGGAGCGGAGACCATGGCTGACCTGATGGATGGCGCGCGGGGTTAAGACAGTGCCGCGACTTTGACCGATAGAATGTCTTTGCTGGATTTGATCGTCTCAAGCACTGTGTCAGGGAAGACCGCATCGGAACCGATGATGAGCAGCGCGTTTCCACCACGCTTCTCAAGCGCGCATTGCATCCGAACGATGTTGATTTGATTATCGCCGAGCACCTTTCCCACCATCCCGATCACTCCTGGGCGATCGACATTGAGGATCAGAAGCATATGTCCTTCCGGCACCACCTCAACATTGAACTGATCGACCTCCACCACGCGCGGATCTTTCTTGTGATAGAGAGTGCCAGCCACCTGATAGGATTTCTTACCGGTTTCCACTCGCACACGAATCAAGCTGGTGAAATCGCCCGCATCGGAGCTCTTCACTTCCTTGACTTCAATCCCGCGCTCCTTCGCGACAACCGGGGCGTTCACGTAGTTGACAGGCGCTTCCATTATCGGGGTCAATAGTCCCTTCAATACGGCGATCGTGAGCGGCGCGATGGACAGACTCGCCACCTCTCCACTGTACTCGACGGTCATGCGCTCAAGCCCGCCTTCGCACAGCTGTGCTTGCAACTTCCCCAACTGCTCAGCTAACGACAAGTAGGGCTGGAGCCTCGGGAGTAACTCCGGAGAGACAGACGGGATATTCACTGCCCCGCGGGCAATGCCCTTGGTGAAGTAATCGACGATCTGCTCCGCGATTCCGATGGCCACATTCTCTTGCGCCTCTGTTGTCTGGGCTCCGATGTGCGGGGTGCAGATGAAATTATCCAGCGTCAACAATGGATGATCGGCCTTGATCGGCTCTTCTTCAAACACGTCGAACGCGGCGGCGGCCACGCGTTTGACCTTTAATGCGTCGAACAGATCACCCTCATGAATAATCCCGCCGCGGGCGCAATTGACAATCATCACCCCTGGCTTCATCGTCGAGATCGACTGCGCATTGATGAGGCCCTTGGTCTCAGGCGTCAACGGTGTATGAACAGAGATGATATCGGCGCGTGTGAAGAGTTCATCCAGCGACATCATGGTGATGCCCATCTTCTGCGCGCGCTCCTCGGATAAGTAAGGATCATAGGCAACCACACTCATGCCGATTCCTTGCGCGAGCTTCGTGAGATGACTGCCGATTTGCCCAGCGCCGACGATGCCGAGCACCTTGTTGTAGAGTTCGACGCCCATAAATTTGTCTTTTTCCCACTTGCCAGCTTTTACAGATGCGGTAGCTTGGGGAATACGACGGCTCATCGCCCAGATCATCGACATCGTATGCTCGGCCGTCGTGACGGTATTGCCGCCGGGCGTATTCATAACGACAATGCCGCGGCGCGTGGCTGCCGGCGTGTCGACATTGTCCAGTCCGGATCCGGCCCGCCCGACGACTTTCAATTTCTCGGCTGCCGCAATCAGTTCTTCCGTCACCTTGGTGCCGGACCTCACGATCAGCCCATCGGCGTCCTTGATCTCCTTGAACAACTCTTCCTTCGGCATCTTGGACTTCACGACGACCGTGAATCCCGCCTTCTCCAACAGCTCCACGCCCTGCTTCGACAAACTATCGCTGATGAGAATTTTCATGCCCATTGTGTCTGCCTTATCATATGAGTTTCGAGACGCAACCCCTAGGCCATGAGGATTTCTTGCGCTTTCGCGACGCCACTGCCTAGCTTCACAGGATGCCCTAGCCCTTTCAGCACCATCTCAACAGCCGCTACGCACATGATAATATCGAAACGATCCATGTAGCCCATGTGGGAGACCCGGAAGATCTTCCCCTTCAAATGATCTTGCCCGCCGGCCGCAGTCATGCCGTATTGGACACGGAGATTCTTATAGATAGCCTGCCCGTCCACACCCTCCGGCGCCGACACGGCGGTCAGAGCATCGCTGGGCGATTCTTTTGGAAACAATGCGAGTCCGGCGCCCTGCATTCCTTCACGCATTGCCTTCGCGAGCAGGGCTTGGCGTCCGAACACCCCCTCAAGCCCTTCGGCTCTCATCATCTTCAGCACTTCCTGCAAACCGATTATGAGAGACACGGCTGGCGTATACGCCGTCTGATTCTTCAGCTGATTCTCATGCTCTTTCTTGAAATTGAAGTAGAACGCCGTGTTCTTCGCTTTCTCTGCCAACTGCCAGGCTTTATCGCTCACGCTCACAAAGGCAAGGCCCGGCGGAAGCATCAACGCCTTTTGCGACCCGGTCACCACAACATCGATTCCCCACTCATCCGTCTTGATGTCGAACACGCCGAGGGCGGTAATGGCATCCACGACAAGAATGGTCTCGCCATAGGGCTTCACGATTTCCGCGAGCGCCTTGACATCGTGCGCGACACCAGTGGAAGTCTCGCTTGCTTGCACGTACACCGCTTTGATTCCCGGATTCTTTTTCAGCGCGTCAGCCACCGATTGAGGATCGACGGCGCGCCCCCATTCCACCTTAATTTCGGTCACTTCGGCGCCGAACGTCTTGCAGAGCTTGGTCCATCGTTCTCCGAACTTCCCTCCATTAATGGTGAGGGCTTTGTCGCCAGGAGAGAGAAAGTTTGACACAGCGCCTTCCATGCCTCCGGTTCCGGAAGCCGCCAGCATAAGCACGTTGTTTTTCGTTTGGAACAGCCACTTCAGCCCATCGCGAACTTCCGCGAACACTTTGTCAAACTCGGGAGCACGGTGATGGAACATGGGCCGGGCCATGGCCAACAGCACTTCTGGGGGCACAGGCGTCGGACCGGGAGCCAGCAAATACCGTTTCAGCATCGACTGATCCTCCTAAGCAGGATGAAACGTGACATCTTACGCGAGGAGGTGGACGATACCATTGCCTCTCAAAATCTGTCAAGGCAAGGAACCGCGCAGACTCATGTGTTTTCAGGCTGTTGAGACCCATCAATGCCAACACGACTTCTGCTCACAAATTTGTGTGAAGGCTTGAGGGCCTGTCCTCGTGCTACCAAAGGAGGGGCATCATTCCTCTTGCAATTCCTTGACACGGACGCAGTCCATCGATAGTCTAGCCCACAGAACATGACACACCTCCCACACGATACTGAGTCTCACACCGCATTGACGATGCCTCGCAGGCCGGGACAAGCTGTTCTCCCGATGGCGATGGCGCTCGCCCTGGGAATGTGGCTCAGCTTCTCCGCTCTCACTATTATGGTCGTACAGGCTGCGACTCCGCCTGAAACTACAATCGTTGCCCCATCTGCGCTTGTGGACGAAAACCCAGCGGCAGAAGACGAACCTGATGCAAATTTAGTCCCGCTCGATACAGAAGGTCCGCCATCGGAAGCCGCCGACCGTCGCCCGGCCACAACAAGCGGCGTTCCCAGGGCTGAGGATCTTTTACAAGTGAGCCCGGCGGAAAACTCACCGGCAACCGCGCGGTTTTCAGACGCCTTGAATCCTCCGGCTGAACTGACTCAAACACAAGACCCTACTAGAAGTGCCGAGGACCAGCAGGACTATGCAGGCTATAATGTGCCGATTGTCATGGACCCTTCAGTCCAAGCTCATATTCGTTATTTTAATACGGCCATCCATGATCGCTTCGGACAGTGGCTCTTCCGGCTCAGCCGCTATCGCCCCCTTGTCGAGACGATCTTCTCAGAGTTTCATCTGCCCAGCGATTTAGTCTATCTCTCTCTGGTGGAAAGCGGTTTCAACCCCTACGCATACTCACGAGCCAAAGCCACGGGCCCCTGGCAGTTCATGAAGGGCACAGCCAAGGTCTATGGGCTCCGCGTCGACACGTACGTCGATGAACGTCGTGACCCCATCAAGTCAACCGTAGCGGCAGCACGCTACCTCCGCGATCTCTACGACCTCTTCGGCGCCTGGCCGCTCGCAATGGCTGCCTACAATGCCGGAGAAGGCAAGGTGATGCGAGCCCTCCAGAAGGCCCGGGCTGAAAGCTTTTCCGAAATTTCAAAGACCCGATTGATTCGACGCGAAACGAAGGAATACGTGCCGCGATTCATGGCTGCCACCATTATCGCGAGGAACCCGGATCGATACGGTTTCACTCAAGAGTCTGCCGAGCCCCATCAATTCGATGAAGTGATCGTCACACGGCCAATCCATTTTCGCGCGATCGCCAATGCCACCGGCATTTCCTATGAAGAACTCCGGCTCTTAAATCCTGAGCTCCGGCGAGATGCGACTCCTCCCGGTGATGAGGTCTACCACCTGAAGGTTCCAGTGGGAACGAAAGCGAAAGTGGAACAGCTGCTCGACCGCATCCCGGCTTACAAGTTCCCGCCACTTCAGGCTAAGGCCCAGTTTGCCACCGCCGGCCCCTCTCGCTGGTATAAAGTCCGCGTGGGAGATACGCTAGGAAAAGTGTCGAAACGGTTTCGCATCCCCGTCAAGACGCTCAAGACAAAGAACAGCCTCTCAAGTCCCACGATTCGACCGGGCGACTTTCTCGTTATCAGCCGCTAAGCACGGCTCCCCGTTCCACCAATCCACAAGAATGGATCAGGCCCAGAGCCGAATTCCGGCCGAAGCCTGACAATCTAGCAGGCTCTAGAAAAACTATTTCCGAACGATACCGGAACGATGCTGACGAACTGTTGCAGCATCCTGTTAGGGGGTCTTCTTCCCTGCTGGAGAGGAAGGAGCTAGAGGACTTTTTTGTGACGGAATAATTGCCGGATCCGTCAATGTCGAAGCGGGTGTTGCTTCTTGTGATTTCTTGACATCCATGATCTTGGTCCGAATCGTCGCTTCACTGGTGAAGGGAGAGTTTGGATAGGTCTTGATCAGTTCCTGATAGCGAGCCAAGGCGCCCTCAGGACGCGATTGAGATTCTTCCAGCCGCGCCAGCTCAAATAACGCTTGGTCACGATTCAACGTACCGGGGGTCTCCAAGATGCGCGTGAACGCCTTCACGGCCTGGTCCCTATCTCCCTTATGCAAATACACATAGGCCAGGCGTTGTTGCACCAACCCAACCATTGAAGGGTTTGAACTATATAGTGTGAGAAATTGCTGATAGGCCTCAATAGCTGCGCCCATATCATTGGCCTGGACCAATGTATTTCCCAAATGATACAAGGCAAGCGGCGCCGTGGAGGTTCGTGGATATTGATCGACGATTTGCCGATACTTGGCGATCGCTTCCTTGAGCGCGTGCTCGGCCTTTTGAGGATCGTTGGCAGCAGGAGATGTTAGAAATCGCATCGCCTCTTGTTCAAGATCTTGGGCTTTCTGCGCAGCCTGGCGGTCGACATAATACACTCCTCCGACCACGGCAGCCGCAAGCACGACCACAACCACGCCGGCCAACAAGGAACGTCGAAACCCCTGTGACCCATGTAACGTATGGTGGTCAAGCCAGCTCATCATGTGAGCTTCATCGACCGGAAGCGTTTTGGCCGGAACTTTGATACGGTAGCTCATGGATGGGATTCGTGGGAGAGAGTAGAGACTTGTTTCCTCAAGTTGTATCCGCGCCTTATACTCAGGATATCACGATTTTGTCAATGAGGCAGCTGTCTGTTGGTTCTGAGAACTCCCATCATGTCCCATCTTTAAAGAGAAGCCGCTTCGCATGTTTGAGAAACGACTCGATGAATTGGCTGCGCGACATCTGACTAGACGCCTCACTCCGCTCCATTCCGGTGTCGGCCCGGTCGTTGAAGTGGCAGGACGCCAGATCCTCCTGCTCGCATCGAACGACTATTTGGGGTTGGCCAACCACCCGGAAGTGACTCAATCCGCCATCGAGGCGACACAACGGTTTGGGGCCGGAGCCGGCGCCTCTCGGTTAATCTCGGGTTCGTTGCCACCGCATCAAGAACTAGAATCCGCTCTAGCACAGTTCAAAGGAACCGAAGCCGCGTTGACTTTTAGCTCCGGTTACCTTGCAAATATTGGAATCATTCCTGCCTTAGTTGAACAAGGCGGAGTGATCCTGGCCGATCGCCTCTGCCATGCCAGTCTGATCGACGGTTGCCGTCTCAGCGCCGCCGACTTTCGCATCTATCGCCACAACGATACCGATCATCTACAGTCCCTGCTGGCCAAGAATCGCCGGACACGCCGTACCCTAATTGTGACCGACGGTCTGTTTAGTATGGACGGAGACCTTGCGCCGCTGCCGGAACTCTGTCGGCTGGCCAAGGACTATGAGGCCGACCTCTATGTCGATGACGCCCACGGCACGGGGGTCATGGGGCCACACGGACGAGGGACAGCTGAACATTTCGGCCTCGATACACAGATCCCGTTTCAGATGGGAACCTTGGGCAAGGCCTTCGGCAGCAGCGGCGCGTACCTTGCCGGATCCTCGATCTTGATCCGCTATCTTATGAACACGAGTCGGTCCTTTCTCTTCACCACAGCCCCCCCGCCGAGTTCGGCTGCCGCCGTCACAGCAGCGTTACGAGTCGTGCAGCGGGAACCGGAGCGACGCGCGCGTTTATGGGCCAACCGTGAACGGCTGTTCTCAGGATTGACCCAATTGGGATTCAGTCTGTCCCCCAGCGTCAGCCCGATCATGCCGATCCTCGTCGGCAACGCCGAAACCGCACTCTCATTTGCAGAACACCTGCTCACAGAAGGCCTGTATGCCCCGGCGATTCGCCCTCCTACTGTCCCGGACGCTACCAGCCGCATCCGCATCACGGTGACGTCCGAGCACACACCCAGCCAGATCGATCAGGCCCTTGCCGCCTTCCAACGCGCAGGCCAATTGGTGAGACTGATCTGATCGAGTCTCTCACCTATTTATATGAGCCAGCGAACAATTCACGCAGCCGCTTAGCCCGCATCATTCATGAAGGCTCACCGCAAACGCGCGCAGACGGGACGCAAGACGGGCACTCGGAGACGTTCAGCCCTTCGCAGCCGTGTATCCGCGATTACAGCAGAAGCTTCATGAATCATGCGGGTTAGGGCTATTTTCTTGCTTTCTCATCCTCCTGTGGCATGATGCTCTCCGGTAGCATTGAGCTGACAGACTATCGTCATCGCGCTATTCTTTCTTACCGAGGAGCCCCCTTCATGGATATTTCGAAACTCCTGACCTTCACGGCAAAGGAGGGCGCGTCGGATTGTCACATCAGCGCCGGCGAGCCACCAATGATCCGCCTGAACGGGGATCTCAAGAAACTGGATCATCCCACACTGACCACAGAAGAAACGCACGCGCTGATCTATGACATGATGAGCGATACCCAGCGGAAGAACTTCGAGGAAAAACGTGAGTGCGACTTCTCCTTTGAGCTGGGCGACATCGCCCGATTCCGCGTCAATGTCTTCGTCCAAAGCCGTGGGCTCGGCGCCGTGTTCCGGAACATTCCCACCACGATCATTCCGATGGAAAAGCTCGGCATGCCTCCGATCGTGCGGCAGCTCTGCGATCGGGAAAAGGGGCTGATCCTTGTGACAGGCCCTACCGGGTCCGGCAAATCGACGACGCTGGCCTCCATGGTCGATTATTTGAACAACACATTCGAAGGTCATATCATCACGATCGAAGACCCGATCGAATTCATCCACAAGACCAAAAAATGCCTTGTGAATCAGCGGGAGATGGGTGTCCATACCCTCTCGTTCGCGAACGCGCTGAGGGCCTCTCTCCGCGAAGATCCGGATATCATCCTCGTCGGTGAAATGCGCGACCTGGAGACCATCCAGCTTGCGTTGACTGCCGCAGAAACGGGTCACTTGGTCTTTGCCACACTCCATACTTCCAGCGCGCCAAAAACCATTGACCGCATCATCGATGCCTTTCCTCCAAACCAGCAGTCCCAGATCCGCACACAGCTCGCAGAAGCCTTGGAAGGGGTCATCACCCAAACCCTGCTGAAGAAAAAAGCGGGCGGGCGTGTCGCCGCTCTCGAAATCATGGTCGCCACGACTGCGGTCAGGAATCTCATCCGAGAAGGCAAGTTGCATCAGATTCCCGGGATCATGCAAGCCAGCCAAAAAGACGGCATGCAAACGATGGACATGGCGCTATTCGAGTTGGCAACCCGTGGAGTGGTCACAAAGGGCGAAGCCCAATCACGCAGCATGAGTCCCAATTTGTTTGGAGCCGCAATGGGTGGCGCAGCCTAGAACACCTGGCAGGAGCACACGGGGGTAGCGATGGATGTTCGCAGTCTCTTGAAAGTCATGGTGGATCAAGAAGCGTCAGACCTGTATCTGACCGTGGATTCGGCTCCCGCCTATCGCGTCCATGGCTCGACACAGCAAACCTCCGCGCCGCCATTTACCAACGAACAACTCGAAGCCCTCGCGCTCGCGCTGATGCGCGGCCAGCAGCGCGGAGAATTCGAAGAGAAAATGGAAATGAACATGGCCCTTTACTACAAGGAATTGGGCCGTTTCCGTGTCAATATTTTTCGGCAGCGAGGAAACGTCGGCTTGGTCTTCCGGCATATCAAAGCCGAGATCCAGACCGTCGAGCAGCTGGGCTTACCTCCGATCGTGAAAGACATCGCCATGACAAAGCGCGGGCTGGTGCTGGTCGTCGGAGCCACCGGTTCCGGAAAATCTACCACTCTCGCAGCCATGATCGATCACCGAAATACCATCCACCCCGGCCATATCGTGACGGTGGAGGATCCGATCGAGTTCGTTCACAACCATAAGCAATCGCTCATCACGCAGAGAGAAGTCGGCTTCGACACACTCTCATTTCAAAATGCGCTCAAGAATACGCTCCGGCAGGCGCCGGATGTGATTCTGATCGGCGAAGTCCGGGACACAGAAACGATGGAAGCCGCAATCACGTTCGCGGAAACCGGGCACCTCTGCATCGCGACTCTCCACTCAAACAACGCGAACCAGGCCATTGAGCGCATCATGAACTTTTTCCCGGTGGAGCGGCATGCGCAGATCTATCTCCAATTGTCCCTCAACCTTCGCGCCATCATCTCCCAGCGTCTCATTCCATCCGTGGACGGAAGGCGTGTTCCCGCGCTGGAAATCATGCTCGATACGCCCCGCATTAAGGATCTCGTCAAGAAGGCCGAGGTCGATTTGCTCAAGGAAGCGATGGAGCAAGGGGTGGAAGAAGGCTGTCAGACATTCGATCATGTCTTGTTCCATCTGTATAAAGAAGAACGGATCTCGCTCGAACAGGCGTTGATCAATGCCGACAGCGCCAACAATCTCCGGCTCAAGATCAAGATCGAAGGCCTGAGAGGGGACGATGCGATCAACGCGCTCCTCGACAAAAAATCAGGCGACCTCTCAACTGGGGCCTTCAAGATCCAGGGGGGAGCATCAGGAAACGTCACCCCCATACGCAAACGGTAGCCCTTCCACTCACCGCCCACATCCCTCGCAACCAATCAGGCAAGGAACATCGCATTTACTGAGCTGCGGTCACTCCTTGCTGCTCAAGATACAACGCAATCTTCTCCAGCGCGAGGGCGCTGAGCTTTGCGCCATACCATGTCGGCATCGTGCCGGCCGGATATCCCGGCACGACGAACAGTCCCGGTTCGAGGACCGATTCGATCACATACTCATGCACCGTTTTCGCATGGCCCCGGTATGTCGGATCGTTCAACCGCGCAGGCCCCGTCGCGCCTAATAGGAGAGGCGGGCCCACACGTCCATCGGCCCCGGAAATACCCGGAACAATGTGGCATGCCGAGCAGCCGGCTCTGGTAAATATTTCTGCGATCGGTTCGTCTCCGGTGACCAGCGAAACCATGCCAGGGACGAGCACCGGGACCGATGAGGCTGTCACTGGCGTTACCGAAGGGGATTCGATGGAACGAAGGGCGAACCAAGTCCCCAGCAGCAACGCAACCAGAATGAGGGGCGTGATGGATCGTTCAGGCATAGAACCAGTCGCAGAAAACGTCCTGCAGAGTCATGCTGGCAAGAACTGCTCTGATAGTCGCGGCTAACGCTCTCACGTATCGCTGACATTCTCCCGCCTGCGCCAGGTTCGTGTGACTCTCACTTCGGCATATCCATGGCACAGCGAAATCCGACCGTCCTATCTTCGAAATCAAGCTCAGCCGAGAACCGCGCTGTCACACGCAACGCAGATGGCACATCCGCCCATGACCCACCTCGAAGGACCCGCTTCTCACCTATCGCAGGGCCTGGTGGGTTTCCCCCAGGGCTCTTGTGATAATAGTCCCGCTCATACCAGTCAGCCACCCACTCTGCTGCGTTCCCTGCCATGTGAAAAACGCCAAAGGGACTCCTCCCGCCCTCCTTGAGCCCATGCCTCACACTCATTCCCTCGAGACCGCTAGTCACCGCGACTAACGTGATGGCTTCACTGACCACATCCCTCGATTATAATTTGCCATGTCGACAAAGGGCTGCATATCTCCCCACGGATATCGGCGCCCGTCAGTCCCGCGAGCCACCTTCTCCCACTCGACCTCCGTCGGAAGCCGCCTCCCTGCCCATCAGCAATAGGCGACTGCCGAATCCCGTCTCATCCCGATGGCAGGACGATCCCCGACTGTCGCCGCCGCCTCATCGTCCCATGTCGGAGGAGAGTCATGCATCCCCCTCTTCCAAGCACTTTCTGTAGCGTTTGAGGGTGACTTCGTATCGATCGATGTAATAGGCATCGAGCGTGACCGTATGTTCAGGCCGTTCGTTCGGGAGACCATGTGGCTACCCATGGTGAATGGACCGGCAGGGATCAGGACCATCGGAGCGCCATCCGGTCCTCGACCACCCTCGACCGACGAAATCACCTGCCCACCCTCTGAAAACTGCGACTCTACCATTCCAAGACAGACTACCCCTATCACAAGACTGACCCCTATCCACAACATTATCGGTTGTCGATTCATTGCTGGCTTCATTACATAGCATTCTTGAAGAAGCAACCCGGCTGCCGCCGGCCAGTGTATTCAGCTCACACGATAAACTCAACGGAGCGCAAAGACTGGTCTGGCGAATCGGGTATGAGGAGGTGAAGGGCAGCCTTGGTGTCCCCAACGGGACCCGACAGACCACGGAGCGCCTGCTAAGCTTCAGCATTGACCTGCTCGTGGTGGCCGCATGACTTTCTCGCTTCACACCCGCCACGCCCGGTCCGCTCCGCCCCACCCCCGAGAATGCATGACACGCATTTCTGAGAGGACTTTGCAGGAGGAAGAAGGGAATGCCTCAGGCGAGTGAGCACAACGCCCCTGCGAACCCCGCACGGGCGCAGTGTGCCTACTGTGAGGACGCGCTCACGCCGACTCGTCCCTGGCAACGTTCCTGCTCAGGAAGATGTCGAGACCGGTATCATGCGGACGAGCAGCGGCGTGCGTTAGTGACGGACCGGCGCGGCCTCGCTCGACGCTGATCGGTGATGGGTTGGCCGCCGCCATGGACGAGAAGATGAATCGGGTGTTCTAGTTGGACCCTACATAAACCAAAGCCCCCCCTTAAAAAGGACGGCATTCTAATGACGCGCAGACGCGGTTCAGCGATTCAACATGTGCGTCAGCCGCACGAACTTCCAGGTCGCATTTTGGCCCGCGCATTTCCCTGCGGTTGCTTTGCCACGGCCCGGGCACGGGGGAACTTTCACGTTGTCTGGCAGCGACCGCTCGACGCCGCAGCATTCGGAACGATACAGACCATGGAAATGATTAATCTCACCTGATTTATGCATGGCAGCCCTCCTCACAACATGCTGACTTCGATCACCGCCTTTGTGGACGCTCCACCACGGCCAGTCAGGGCTTTGCATGGCTCGGCTGATGCCTGGCCGGCCTGGCCGGCGTCCCCGCCCACTGGACGCCGCGGACCACGGCACGACCCAGGACAGCGAGCACGGCGATGCTCATGATGGTCAACACCAACACGACTGCGGCAAGCACGCGAAGCGTGGACATGATGACGTCTCCTTTCCCTTCAGCCTGTGCATGTCTGCTCGAGAAGAAGCCTATCGGCACAAGGCACGCGGCGGTAGACCCGAAGGAACTACTTCGGAGGGGGGAGCGTCTGGGGGCAAGGCTGCGGGGTAGCCGGAGTATTTTAGGGAGACAAGAATGGGGTCAGGCGTTTCGCTCCATCCGGCCCTGTGTCCGAACACGATCACCTCAATCAGTGTTCGAGTCTCCCAGATCCGGTCGGCCGGCGTCTGTTGGTGGAGTATTGCGGGCGCGAGGACCTGGCGCATGTGTCCGCATCCGTAAAGGACCATGAGCCGAAAGAAAGGAGCCTTTCGATGAGCAGGCTGATCGAAGAAGAGCTCAAGGATGCGGGGCTGTAAGGAGGACGTGATGGACGCCGGGCGGAATTATCGAAAGATCACCGCAAGCACAGTGCCGGTCGCGACGATGAGCCCTAACACCCCCAGTGCCTCGAAGAGCGAGCGCAGTTCAGTCATGTTCGTTACCTCCTTGCGATCAAGGATAGCGCGATTCGCCGGGGCGTCAAGTTCGGTGGCCCCCTAATGGGAAGGAGTACCATTGCCGATCCAACGCTATTTCAACAACAGCATGGCTCCCAGTCATATCTCGATCATCGAGCGATCCTCAGGCCAAGAAGTGATGCATCGATATCACCCCCTAGAATGCGTGACATGCATTTCTGGGAGGACTTCACAGCGTGACGAAGGGAGACGATGGGATGAAGGAAGCCCGGATGCCACGAACGATCTGTGCGCAATGCTCTCGATCGCTGAGCCGCTTTCGACCGTGGCAGCGATTCTGCTCAGGGCGCAGCAGAATTCGGTGGCATGCAGAGGAACGTCGACAGGCGTTAGCGGCGTACCGGTCCAATGAGAGGACCGGCGGCCGTCACGAGCTGGGTCATGTTCCGGTCGCAGCGGAGGGAGAAGGCTCCCTTCAAAATACGGACGATCACCGCAACCTTAAACCGATCGAGAAAGGAGTCACACGATGAGCGGATATTCAGAGGGGGCCATTACCGGAGGGATTGGCGAGGGCATTAATAAAGCCGTCTCCAACATCATGAATCTCTACGGCCTGAAGCAACGGCTGGATCTGCAGCAACAGGGCTTAGCGATCGACAGGCAGAATGCCGACACCTACAAACGACAGAGCCAGTTAAAGGACTTTGGCTCCCCGCATCACTGGGATCATGCGAATCTCAGCAGGTTCCATCAGCCCACAGGCGCGTCGACTCCTGGACAGCCTGGCATGGTCGGGTCCCTGCAAGCGATGCGCCCGGGGGTCGGCGTGCCCCCCATGACCGGCGATCCACAGTACATGCAACCAGGAGCCGACGCGCTCGAGTACTGACAAGGAGATCGAACATCATGCGGGGCAACCTCAAGCCTCTCGATCAACTCCCCATTAAGTATCAGCTCTTTGTGCTGGGGATGATTACGCACAAAGGCGACAAGACGAAAGCCGCACGATCCGCTGGCTACAGCCAGAAAACATGCGAACAGCAAGGCAACCGCCTGTTCAGGAAAGTGAAGGAATATATCGAGCCTCTGACGAAGGATCTCGTCAAAGCCTATGCCCTCAAAGCCGAGCAAGTGGTCCAAGGCCTGAGCCTCCTAGCCTCCTCGGACATCACCGACTACATGACGTGGGACAGTCAGATTGGTAATTCCCGTGAGTCCTTCATTTTCACGGACAATTCCCCGCCCGTCGATGCCCCGCCAGTGCTGTCTAGGGCAGTGTTCGTCGTGCATCACAGAAGATGAAGAAGACTTCCACACGAGTTGCTTGTGCTTGTCGAAATCGCTATCCTTTTGCCTTGGATAGACAAGGTGAGCATGTGTCAAAGACTACCAAACTGCTTGGCATTTTCCTCGTTCTAATTCTCAGTGCCTGCGGCGCACCACCCAAGGCCCCAACCACTGATGAGCGGGCAGTGCGCCACGAGAGTGAAGCGGTTGAACCACCCGCAGGGACAACTGAGGTGCAAACAGCCACAACTCCACCAGAACCTCGATGCACAACGCAGCTTAAACAAGGGTACGCACTGAGAGAACGCATTGACAATGAGTACTGGCAGAGCAGAAGGGATGGAACCTTCCGAGATCGGAGCGATAAACTCACGGCGAGATGGGGGGAAGAAGCGGGACAGTGGTCCGACGAAACTAAAACTCTTCTGCTTCAAATCGGTGGGCCGTCAGCAAAGAATCGCTTCCAAAATGCCAAAACACCGATCGGCATGGTGAGCGGAGATGTGCGGTGGAACAATATCAGAAATTTTCTTCGGACGAGATTGGCCGCCCTAGCGTCGATTTGCAAAGCACCATAGCATTCTTCAGCGACCCGCATCCCTCTGTAGGTTCATGACATGATGCGCCCCTCCCGTTGGTGGCTGTTCGCTTACCTGCTCAGCCATCCGCAGGAACAGACCCAAGGTGCCATGGGGTCCTGCTTCCTCAACCAGCGTCCACAACAGGGACAATGCCTCGTCCAGGCCTGCCGCTGTCCGCAACCTGGGGGTTTCCCGCAAGGAAGTCTGACACGATATGGCCTATGGCATCGCACCATTCAGTCACCCCATGAATTCAGCTTCTAGGGGAACGGTACTGCCAAAGACACGAGAAAACCACACAGACTTGGTGGAGGGAATAACCCGCTCGAACGAGCCGGCAGACTCGTATAAACCAAAGGCAGCCCCCTTTGTTGTCTAGAGGCTTTGTCAGGCTACTCGTCTGATGAAGGACTCTGCTCCAAGATGGACTTCATCATCCTGATAGTCCGGCTCACCACCGGGGAGTGCCGTAATTTTCTCCTGTCCGGCCAGGCAGTGCTGCTCGATCACGGAATCATGGACATGACCGCAATTCGCACAACGCAGGCTGGTTACCCACCTCTGCCCGTATGGGCTCTCCAAGTCTAGGAATTGGTTTTCTATGATGAGCCGCAGGTAGGATAAGCAGGTCATGATTGGCCCTCCTCGTGCAACAGGCTACTTCTCCTTCGCCACAATCTTGTATTTGATCTGCTCATCTGTGGCGCGTGGAAGAATCTTCTTCTGCACCAGCTCATCATTCGGCTGGTACGGTCGGCTCTTGACGATCTTCTCGGGAGAGGTCGCGGCTATACCGAGGACAATGGTCCAAACAAACGGGACGGACACAACGAATCCCATGAAAGCAACCATAGAGTATGCTCCGACAAGCGCGCGTAGAGTGGTCATGATGACGCCTCCTTGCCATTCAGCCTGTGAGTGTCTGCTCTGTTAGAAGATTAGCGCAGGAGGCGTGAAGCAAAAGACCTGAAGGAAGTACTTCAGAGGGGGGATAGCCTTGGGATCACTCTTACTCCTTTGTAGGATGGGCAACAGCCACGCCTTCGGGCTACTGCAGTGATAGGTCATGCCTACTACCCTAAAACCGAGGAGGTTTGTGCCATGTTGACTGCGCAGGAACAGACCCGCAGAACAATGAGTAACGCTCTGGCCTTATTGGAAGACCTTGTGGACAGTCTCGACGGGGAACAAAAAGAACGTCTCTCGCAGACCATTACAGAGTTAGAAACAATCGAGAATGAACTTGAATGAGAACGATGAAGAAGAAGGTTTGCTAAGAGACCCCCCCTCACAATACCGACAGCCTGCTCTAGAACCGGTACGATCGATGGTTGCCTATTCTCCCTCATTGCTCTCTCATTGCGCAGGGAGGCGCAAGGGCCACAGGTGGGAATTGGTTGTATTTCACAGGCGGGTGGGCGAGTTAGGCGCTCACGACCGGAAGTTCATCCCAATCAGTGGTGTAGGCGGGTGAGCGGCGGTGAATCTGCGTCTTCCACGGTTTGGTCAATCCACTCGCCGCATATTCCAGTGTCCCAGCTCCCCATCGATCATTGACGGCATCGAGCGTGGACATCAGCCGCTTAGACCGCCCACGGTCCTTGGAGTCGAATAGATCGGCTTGTGTCTGACTGGCAGGAACCAGGCCCGTGAGGATCACTCCCGCCTTCTTGTAGAGGTACCCGTCTCGGCAGATGGCCCGGATTCCCTGAAGCGCACATTGGATGAGGTCGGCGGTGCTGTCCGTCACCACGGGCAGCCTCAGCGTGAGCGCGTTGCTGTACTGCGGCCCCTCTTTGAACTCGTTTGTGGTAAGACACACGATCAACACCGTTGCGGCCAATCGTTCGCATCTCAGCTTCTCCGCCACCCGCGAGGTATAGACCGAGACCGCCTCTTCCATTTCTGCAAGGGTGTGGATGAGTGACCTAGCCCCCTTAAACCGGTCCACCCTGTATGTTAGGGTCGGGCCGAAAGGAGGGCTGCATGCCACGTCTGCGTCATACCGTCGAACAGATCCTCGCCAAATTGCGTGAAGCCGAAGTCGCCCTGAGTAAGGGACAGTCCGTGGCTCACGTCTGCCGTGCGCGCAGTATCACCGAACAAACCTACTATCGTTGGCGCAACGAATACGGCGGCCTCAAGGTGGATCAAGTCAAGCGGCTCAAAGCCCTGGAGCGGGAGAACACCCGCCTGAAGCGGGTCGTTGCCGACCTCACCCTGGATAAATTGATTCTGAAAGAAGCCGCTGAGGGAAACTTCTAAGCCCAGCGCGCCGACGGCAGACCGTGGAACACTGCTGTGCGACGCTGGGCCTCGCAGAACGCCGGGTGTGTCGGGTATTGGGACAAGCGCCGTCCACGCAGCGGTATCAGCGGGAGCCGCCCAGTGATGAAGTCCCCCTCACCCCCGCAATCATCGATCTGGCCAGTCAGTATGGCCGCTATGGGTATCGCCAGGTCACCGGTCTGCTACGGAATGAGGGCCGGCGAGTCAATCACAAGCGGGTGGAACGGATTTGGCGGCGCGAAGGGTTGAAGGTGCCCAAGAAACAACCGCCGCGTCGGCGACTCTGGCTCACCGATGGCTCCTGTATTCGACTGCGAGCGGCGCACCCGAATCATGTGTGGGCCTACGACTTCATGGCAACACGGACCGAGGATGGGCGACCGATAAAGCTCCTCACGATTGTGGACGAATACACGCGAGAATGTACGGCTGCGATCCGATGACGTGCTCTACTGCCTCGCAGAACTCTTTGTGCACCGAGGGGTCCCGCAGCACATCCGCTCGGACAATGGTCCTGAGTTTGCCGCCAAGGCGGTACGGTCCTGGCTCAGCCGGATCGGTGTGCAGACACTCTTCATCACCCCAGGCAGTCCCTGGGAGAATGGTTATATCGAGAGCTTTAACGGGAAACTACGAGATGAACTGTTGGATCGGGAACTGTTTGATACACTCTGGGAGGTGAAGGTGCTGGTGGAGCGCTGGCGGCAAATCTACAACCGGATTCGCCCGCACAGTGCGCTGGGTTATCGACCACCGGCACCGGAAGCCGTCGCGCCGCAATACGCCTGACTCACATTGCAGCTGGTACAACTACAGGGGGCAGATCACGCTGATTAAGAGTGACAATTGGCCATTTCTCACAAAGCTCGTTATTGCAACGGTTTCCCCAATTTAGTTAGCAATATCGAGGTCCAGTAGCATTCCATTCAGTCCATATTTTCCCGTTCTTTCCTTTCCCTTCCCGCCCAGTCTGGTCACAGAATTGGTCACATGCTTTTCAGGGCGAGGGAGAAGCCCAGTCTACTCATGGTGTCGGATTCTCGCGCGAGAAGTGGGCTTCCTGCATCCAGCTGAGTTAGTTACCTGTCCACAATTCAAGTGGGGCACAACATGAACATCTCATCGAGCGCCCTAGCACACACCGCCGATAAATCGGCATTGACACCGTACAGTTTTGTTCGTGATACTGAAACGCCAACAAAGCCTAAAATACGGGATCCTGTAAATGCTAATGTCGTTTTTCCTGCAAGGTTTACTACGTTTATGAACAAGCATCTCGAGAGTAACGCCATCCAGCGCGTGATGGTCGGCACCGACCGTTCTGAAACCGCCGACCGCGCCGTCCACTGGGCTGCCGGGTTCGCCAACCGCTACGGTGCAGAGCTGTTCGTCGTACAGGTGGTGGTGCCGCAATTCCCATCCGCCACAGAATTTGGCGAAGCCGAACAAACACGCGCTGCTGCCGCCGACAATGACCTGTCACACTTCGCGCGTCAGGTCGCGGGGGAGCGTGGTCATGCCCTGGTCGTTCTTGATGCCGATCCGGCGCTGGCAATCGTCCGCGCCGCTGAAAAGGAGGCCATTGATGTTCTTGTAGTCGGTAATTTCGGCATGGCGGGACGAAAGGAATTTTTGCTTGGTAACGTACCGAATCGCATCAGTCACAATGCCCGCTGCAGCGTGATTATCGTGAACACCGGGGCCTCTACCGGTGAGCAGGCTTCGGATTCGGTACAAGCCCACCGACCAACGGATGACATTCCGCCTTTTGAGCCTCGACTGGCAGCACGTGCGACGCAAATCGCCACCGTGATGGCGAAGCACGGTCTCAAAGAACTGTTCGGTCAATCCGGCGAACGGGACGTGACCATCCGCCGCCAGCAGGCCAAGCGTCTACGAGAAGCCCTGGAAGAATTGGGTCCGACATTTTCGAAACTCGGACAAGTGTTGTCGACCAGACCGGATCTCCTTCCAGTCGAGTACATTGAAGAACTGGCCCTGTTGCAGAGCCACGTGCCGCCCATGCCCGAGAGCGAGGTTGTCCGGGTCTCGGAGCAGGAATTGAGAGTACCGTGGGAGGATGTGTTCAAGTCGATCGATCCGAAGCCCCTCGCGGCCGGCACCATCGCTCAGGTCCATCGGGCCACCCTCGAAAACGGCGATCGGGTCGTCATCAAGGTTCAGCGCCCGACGGCTCGCGCCGAGATCGAACAGGATCTCGCCCTGCTCGAAGTGTTTGCCGAAAAAGTGGGAAAGCGTCCCGCGCTCAATCAGGTGATCGACATGGAGGCCGTGTTCAAGCATCTGTCCACGTCGCTGCAGCGTGAACTCGACTTCCGCCAGGAGGCCGACAACATCGAACGGATGCAGGGGGTGCTCACGGATTATCATCGTCTTGCGGTCCCGACGGTGCACCGGGATCTGTCCACGTCACGATTATTGGTGATGGAAGAGATCCAGGGCATCCGGATCAAGCAGGCGCCGGCAGGGTCCGAGCGCGTCGAGGCCGCTCGTCAACTGCTGGAGAGTTACTACAAACAAATCATCGTCGACGGCTTCTTCCATGCCGATCCCCACCCTGGAAATTTGATGTGGTGGAAAGACCGCATCTACTTTCTCGATTTCGGGATGGTCGGCGCGATCGGCGCCGATCTCCGCGAGCATCTGCTGCTCTTGTTGATGGCGCTATGGCAGGAAGATGCCGCGTTTCTTACCGATGTCACGCTGATGATGACCGGCGCCGTGAATCGCAAGGACCTCGATGTGCCGAAGTTTCAAAGCGAGGTCGGGGACGTGATGGCGAAATTTCGCTCTGCAGACCTTTCCGAGATGCAGATCGGGCCGATTCTGCAGGAAATGAGCGTGGTCTCACTACGGCATGGAGTCCCGTTACCGGCTTCGCTCACGCTTGCCATCAAGGCACTGGCGCAGGTGCAACTGGCGACCGCCGAACTTGATCCGACACTCGATCCATTCGACGTCGCCGGCAAGTTCTTGATGCGCTCGGTGGTTAAGCGCATGGGCACCATCCTCAATCCAAAGACCCTGGTGTATCAATCGCTCAAGTTCAAGGTACGGGCTTTACGCGTGATCGAGGCGGTTGAAACTCTCGTCGGGGCCCGCTCCGGTGAAAAGCTTGTGGTAAATTTCCGGGCCAATACGCTGGAAGATATGGTCCACCGCACGGGACGGCGTCTGGTGCTCGGTCTGACCGCTGCGGCCAGCATTTTGGCCAGCGGGCTCACGGTCACGTCGACGGGAGCTGCCGTGTGGGTTCCGGTCACGTTCGGGATCGTGGCCGGTTTCTTGACCATCGGCCTGGTGATCGACCTGCTACGAGGGCGGTGAAGATGCGGGTCAATCCCGTTGCGAAGATTTCATGCCGCTGCGCTTGATCGAACGCAACATGGCTTTTTCCATCAAATAGGCCATGACGGTCATTGCCATGCCAACCAGCCAGCGTTCCATCCGGCGCATGAACGGTCTTGTAGAGGTCGTATTCGTGGAAGCGCTGTTCGTCATACGCGACCGACCGTACCCTAACTCAGACTGGAATGTCCACCATCGACGGTGCTCGTGATGGATGATCGTGTCTCAGCGTGGCTCGAGAACCTTGGTCTCGGGACCTATCGTGAGGCATTTGAAAAAAATGCGATCACATGGGAGGTCCTCACCGAGCTGAATCAGGGGGATCTGGAATCACTGGGTGTCTTACTGGGCCATCGAAAGACCCTCTTACGCGCAATCGCGCAATTGTCACAGCCCGCAGAAGGGATGAGTCTGGGGCCTGTCCCCCTTGCCGTCAGTCCGGACACACCGCCATTCCCTGCCGAGCAAGATCAAGCAGAACGTCGCCAATTGACGGTGCTGTTTTGTGATCTGGTGGATTCGACCGCCCTGTCTCGCCGGTTGGACCCGGAAGACCTCCAAGATGTGATCCGACGGTTTTTAGATGCCTGTAGCCAAAACATTAGTCGGTTCAATGGCTATATCGCCAAATACATGGGTGATGGGATGTTGGTCTATTTTGGATACCCCCAGGCCCACGAAAACGATGCGGAGCGCGCGCTTCATGCCGGGCTGGCGATTCTGGAGAAAGTAAAGGCGCTTCAGCAAGACAATCCCCATCCAGAGCTTCGTATTGCGGCACGAATCGGGATCGCGACGGGTCATGTCGTCGTCGGCGAACTCATGGGGCAGGACACCGCCAAGGAACGGTCGGTGTTCGGCGAAACCCCGAATCTAGCCGCCCGTCTCCAAGCGTTGGCACAACCGAATCAACTGATCATTGACCCCGTGACGAAACGTCTTGTCGGAAAGGAGTTCGAGTTTGCGGATCATGGCGCCTTTCCGCTGAAAGGGTTCGACAAGCCCATCCAAACCTGGCAGGTGCTGAGTATCAGATTGGCGGCGAGCCGCTTTGAGTCCTCTCGCTCCAGTCACTTAACCAATTTCGTCGGCAGAGAACAGGAGCTCGCACTCCTGCTGGGCCGCTGGCGCGAAGCCAACGACGGCGAAGGACAGGTCGTGCTTCTCTCCGGTGAGGCCGGTATCGGAAAATCGAGAATAGTCCTTATTCTGTGTGACCGCCTCGCCGATGCGCGCTACCAGACGATTCAATTTCAATGTTCCCCATACCATCTCAATACTGCCCTCTATCCAGCAACCACTTTTCTGCGCCAGGCTGCGGGACTCGCCACTCAGGACAGTGCCCAGGAACAACTAAATAAGCTCGACGCTTGGGCTCGCGAAAGCGGCATCGAGCGCCAGGACACGGTGTCCTGGCTGGCGGATCTACTCTCGATCCGAGGCGAGCATCAGGACCCGCCGCTCACGGTGTCAGCCGAAACACGCAAGCACATGACGCTGGAAGCCATCGTGCATTCTCTCCACGCGCTTGCCGATCACGACCCCATGCTGTTCATTGTGGAAGATGCCCATTGGATTGATCCCACGACGCTGGACCTCCTGACGCGAATCATCGACCGCATTCGGCAGATGCGCATGTTGTTGCTGATTACCTTCCGACCCACCTTCAAGCCGGTCTGGTCGGAATACAGTCACGTGACGTTCCTCACGCTCAGTCGGCTTCCACGTCGGCAGAGCGTCGAACTGGTGGCGGCGATGACCGGAGGAAAAGGGCTTCCTCCCACGGTGCAGCAGGCGATTCTGGCGAAAACCGATGGCGTGCCGCTCTATATCGAAGCATTGACGGAAAATGTGCTGGCATCCGGCCTGCTGACTGAGGGAAACGAGTCATTCACCTTGAAGGGCCCATTAAAGGAATTGCCCATTCCAGACAGTCTGCACGCGTTGCTCATGGAACGGGTGGACCGATTGGGACCGGCCAAGGAAATTGTCCAGACTGGAGCCGCGATAGGGCGTGAATTCACCTACGACCTGTTGCAGGCAACTCTTGATGCGACGGACAGCCAGTTACGGAATGCACTCGACCTGTTCGTCACGTCCGGGCTCATTTCCCAAGAGGGCGAGATACCGCTAGCGAAATACCACTTTAAGCACGCGCTCGTCCAAGAAGCGGCCTACAGCACACTCCTCAAGAAACCCCGGCGTGTGCTGCATGCGCGAATTGCCAAAACACTGGAGGGTAGGTTCGCCGAGCGCGTAAAAATGGAACCGGAACTCCTGGCCTATCACTATGAACAGGCAGGATTGGCCGGTCCGGCAGTTGATTATTGGCATCGCGCGGCTCGTAGAGATGCGGAACGATCAGCTAATAGCGAAGCGCTCAATCATTTTAATAAGGCGCTAGATTTACTCAAGGATCTGCCCCAAGGCCCGGAGCGTAGTGCCCTGGAGCTGGAGCTCCTCCTTGCACGCGGAGTCCCCTTGCTGTCCGTAAAAGGATATGCATCCGACGACATGGGGCAAAATTATCGAAGGGCGAAAGATTTGTCACAGGAGCACAACGATTCCGTGCATCAGTTTCTTGCCAGTCGTGGATTATGGGTCTTTCACCTGGTCAGCGGGCAGATCGCTATTGCTTGTGACCTGGCCAAAAATCTCCTCTCCCTGGCTATTCAAGAGCAAAGCTCGGATCTACTGATTGATAGTCACCACTTGTTGGGTTCGACCTATTTCTTCCTTGGACGGTTTGACGAAGCAAAACATCATCTACTCACCGCAATATCCCTGGATGATCCGAATCAACACCGTTCACTGGCCTTACGCTACGGCCAAGATCCCGGGATCACCGCGAGAACCATGCTGGCCAGAACATTCTGGATATTAGGTGAGGTTGAGCAAGCTGAAACGCTGGCCCTGGAGGCCATTGGCCTGGCGAGGGCGGCGGGCCATCCCTACACTCTGGTTTTTGCCTTAACTTTTCTCTCCCGGATCTATTCCGCTGTCCGCAATGCAGAGAGAACGTTGGAGCTCACCAACGAAGCCATTGCGGTGTCAACGCAATACTCCTTTGAATTGGGGCTGGCGTTGGCGACGGCCTCCCAAGGCTGGGCGTTGGCCGAAAGGGGACAAGAGGACGGTTTCGGCAAGTTACTCAACGGGCTTTCCGCGATTCGGGATACAGGTGGATCTCTCGACAACACGGTTACACTGGCGTTGCTTGCAGAAATCTATCTACGGAACAACCGCATCGAAGAAGGCTTGGGCGCCATTGAGGAGGCGCAGAAGCTTGCCGTAACTGGGGGAGAACTGTTTTGGCAAGCAGAACTGTTCCGACGGAAAGGCGAACTCCTGCTCGGACAATCCGACCCATCAGTACAGGCAGCAGAAGAGTGTTTTTGTAAAGCTCTGAAAATTGCGCAAGATCAGCATGCGAAAATGCTTGAACTTCGAGCCGCCACGAGCCTGGCGAGGCTCTGGCGGAAACTCAATAAATCGGATGAGGCCAAACGCATCTTACATTCTGTGTACTCCAGATTCACCGAAGGCGTCGACAACCGCGACTTGATTGAAGCGAAAACAGTCCTTGACCAGCTGAGTGCGTGAAGTCGCGACTGGCTATCTGGAGGCATGCCGAAAATGTTGTGATGATCTAGTCGCTATCGTTTGAATTTAGTTGAAGATCAATGGGGGCTGTCGCAGGATTCAAAAAGAACAAGTTTTGACACTAATCGGGACAATGTCTCCCTGCCTGAGTCTGATTGGATTGAATCTTGAATTTGGCTGCCCCTATAGAAGCAATGACTTCCATAGGGGCTATAAGATGATACATGACAGGAGGGCTAGGCATCTGTGCCTAACAGATGATCGGTCCTTACTGAGTTGGACTTCTGTCCTACTTGGCCCGATGCAAGTCGATCACCGTGCCCGCCTCGTTGAGTTCCACGGTAACCATGGAGCCTTCAGCGATATTCGTGGCTTTCACTTCAAGTCTCTCTAGCGGGAACTCTTTATCGCCCTCGCTGGTTTGCAGCTTGACGATCTTCTTATCCCTTCCCATATAGACCAACTTCCCAGTCACAAATTGATGTTCACCTTCCTCGCCCTTGAGATGCATATCGATGACGAGATTATTCGCGTCCAGTATGAACGAGACTTCATCACCTGCTTTGAAAGGTTCATGTCCGTGTCGCCGAGATGCATTCTCGTTAGTTTGGTATGTACTTCCGTTCGGGGTTTTGACTGCGAGCCCGCCTGCTTTAGTCACCACGACGCCGGTAAGCTTCCTATGGGTTGGATCTTGTTCTTCAGCTGAATTCGCGATAGGTGGGATACACAAAACTAGCCCCATGAGTATTAACGCAACGAAGTACCCTTTCCTCTGCATGCCATCCTCCTTGGTTTTTCGCTCTAGGTGTCCTACCAGTCTCGTAGGAACTTGATGCTTTTAGGCGGGGCTCAGTGTACATGATTTCAAATGACAATGAATAGTGGATAATAGGACAAGTAGGAAGGGGCAGCATTCAAAAACATTTGATTTTGACCCATCGCGACGATAGAGAAAAATCCCTTAAAAATCAAACTCACCGTTTGCCAAATACAGTAAAGTTTTTGATCTCAGGGACTTGGTTTCGCAAAGTGGGAACCGGAACTAGAGTTCAAACTCTTAAGGGAGGCGAGAAAGGCTATCGATTCAGTGGAGACGGATCTTATGGCCAACTGTCTCAGGTGAAAGTAGTGCCACCAAATGTGGTGTCCCCAACGGGATTTTCAAGGAAGTGGCACAGTCTTTAAGGTTCAAAATCCAAGGCTCTGCTCAGTATATGGGGAAGGCCCGCTGATTAAGAGTCCCGCCCAAGACCTACCTCAGGGCATACAGCAAGAGGAATCAGCAGCAAAAGTGGAGGACTCGTGATCCTACACGTCATCATGTATCATAGTGTGTCATGGTGTTTTGGCACCAGCTTGGCACCCAGACTCCACGCAAACAATGCCGACACACCAACGCACAATTTGGCGGCGCGGAGCACGCATGTGGGTTCGAGCTTGGACAATCATGCTGATATGTTCCTTCATGGGAGGCTGCGCGGATTCGGCTCGCCCGCCTCTCACTCGGAGCGGCACGCCCATGCCGCGGGTCACGGTATTGACCTACAACACGTTGCATGGACTTGAGCCCAGCGGACTCACGGTCCAAGCCAGCGAATCGAAAGAGGTACGCCAGGCGCGGCTCGATCTCCAATTTCGAGAGCTCTCCGTGATCCAGCCGGACGTGATGCTCCTTCAGGAGGTCAATCCTCTCCCCGAGATGGCCGAGAGATATGTCACGGCGATGAAGAGTGTCGGTTTGCAGTATGCATCAGTTCATCAGGTGGACGCCTGCGGCATTCGGCTCGCTCCTGGATTGGCGATTGTCCCGGGATTGAATAACGGATTAGCCGTGCTCGCTAAGGCCCCTCTGCTGCTGCGAAAAGTGAAAGGGCTCAAGCTCAGTGGAGGCATTGGCCATTGCGACGATTACATGGGCTTTCAGACGGGCGCGCTTCGATACGCCCTGATAACGGAAATCGAAAACCCGAATACTGGTAGGAAATTCCTCACGGTGAGTCTCCATCTGCACTCCGGGATTGAGCGGAGCGCATTCTTCATTCAGAAAATCAGCGAAGCCGTGGAGCGGGGGAAGGTACGGCGTGAGGACTTCGATGGCATCGTGGCCGCGGTCGAGCAAGACCAGGAAAGACGGCTCAATGAGATTTACGTGCTCCTCAAGGAAATCGAGAAGCTGACCGCTCAGGAAACCTATTTGGGAGTCCTCGTTGGCGGGGACTTTAATTTTGAACCCGACGACCCGGAATACCGGGAACTCGAACGCGCGGGGCTCAGGGACATCTATGCGATGGCGAGTCCCGAGACCGAGGTCTACAGTCTTGATCCTCAACGAAACGTGATCGCCGGCCAGGGCGTCCGGGAGGTGCCCTCCACACTTCGCGCAGCCATGAAGCGACTGCCGGAGGGCCTGCAGGAGAAGATTCTTGAAGGTTATCAAAAGGGGATCAGTGAGGCGAGGCGGGTTGATTTTCTGTTTTTGATGACCCGTCCATCGGACGGTCCGAAAGGCTGCTTCCGGCAGGAACTATTCGGAGGACACGACGCGGTGGTTGAACCAGGGTCGGATCACTACGGCGTGCTCGTCACCTACATCGCCGAAGCGACCCAGTGTTGATGAGAGGCGGTGGCTAGAACCGCAAAGCCCGGCAAGTTGAAAAAGTTGGCACCAAAACTTGGCACCAAGTTGACATAATTGAGGGGACGATGCAGCTCAGTGAAGAACTCAAGCGGCGGGTCGCGGATATCCGAGGGCTACTATCTCGGCATGTCTCCCAGGCAAGACAGATGATCCGAACACTTGTCCCGCAGCTGGATTGTACGCCGTTTCGAGAGGGAGACGAGAAAGGCTATCGCTTCAGTGGAGACGGGTCGTACGGTCAACTGCTCTCCGGTGAAACTAGTCCCACCAAATGTGGTGTCCCCAACGGGATTTGAACCCGTGTTACTGCCTTGAAAGGGCAATGTCCTAGGCCAGGCTAGACGATGGGGACGAAACAAGACCTCTAGAAGAGCTGGTCTCTTACCATACTTCAGACTCATGTGTCACTAGAGACCACGGCAGGCTTCATGGAGCTGGTCGCGTTTTTTCTTCGACTTCGGTAGGATACACTGCATCGAATGAATGACTGCTTCACCTTGTGAGGACCAAGGAGCACGACTCATGGCAAGATCACAATTTGCCCCGTACAGATCACTACTGCTCATTGCTTCCTGCCTCATAGGAGCCGGCTGTGCTCACGATACGTATCAGGAGCGGGCAAATCTGATAAAGAATCATGCCGACGCATTCTATGACAATCTGAAAGCCAATCGAGTGGAATCTGCGATCCGGAGCAACGAGCAGATTGAAGCGATGGCGGGCCAGATGGGAGATACCGTCAGGAAACGAGCCGGACAACAAGGCACCACAGCGGTTGAACGGGAATTTGCTTTGATGACCACGGCCAACGAAGCCGCAGCCACAAACTGGCTCGCGCTGGGCCAATACTTCACCATCAAGCGTCAATACCCCCAAGCACGCGCCACCTATCGACGCGTGATCGACACCTATACGAATCCCACAGACAAGCCATACCGAGAACAGGCCCTGCGCGCCTTGAGGGATTTGGACATGCTTAGTCCACCCACCACCACAACGACGAACCCGTGAACGCCGACCGTCTCTTGCGCCAACTCTCTCGAATACTTATCGGCGGGCTCCTGTTATTCAGCTGGGGATGCGTCCATCGAATTCACGTCACCCCTGCGCCCCCAACTATTTCGCCCGTCGCTATCGCGCACTCGCTACAAGTCATTGTCCCATTTCTCGCACTGGAAGGAGCCGATCACAGGCCGGGCATCGCTATGCTTGACTGGCCGGCACAGGATCTTCAAACCGCCGCGATCAACCATATTCAGTCGCATCAGTCGTTCGCCTCGGTAGGTGACGAGCCGGCTAATTTTACCTTGACCATCAAGGCCTGGCTGAGAATGCGATTCCGCGACAATTACCGTTACAGCTTGCGCCTGGAATCAGCTCTGGGCCCTGCGGAGAAACTGCCGATCAAGTCTTATCTGGTGGAAAAGGAAGCGGTGGGATCGAGCGTTCGATGGATCACGGCTTCGGATCAGGCTCCCATTGCGGAAATGGTCCAAGCCGCGCTCGACGATCTACTCTCGCAAATCGAAGCGGATTACCTCTTGTATCAAAATAGGCCGCGCTGAGGATATAAAGGATCTAGGCGGACTTTTTCAGCATCCTGTTAAGAGGTCCGAGACCGTCGGCCGAATAGTCCCATCGCAAGACATCCGACTGCCACACCTGCCGCAAACATTGCACCAACAATCCAACCGGAAGAGAGGCCCGTTCCCCTTGATTTACGACGTCGGAGCTCCCGATTCAGATTCGGCATGTGAGATTCCGGACCGAGCCATTCATCTTCTGATGAACGGACCAAGCCTTTTTTAAAGAGAATGGTGGTTTTTCCTTCGCTCATGATTCCTCTACCTCCCTATAAGCCTGCCCTGACCAACTCCATCTCCATACCTAGTATCACAGGATTCTAGGCAGTACGAGAACCATTGTAGTTTGCCCAAGCCTCATTCACTTGTGTGGTCGAAGCCGGTTCATACACAGAGCAGTCAAGACGGAGCGAACGCTCACCGAACGGAATGTTTAGATAGGCACAGTGATGCGGCCGCTCGGCATTGTCGTGTTGATTAGGGCGAAAGCTGTGACAAGACACGCACATTCTCGCGCTAGCGATCTCACCCTGTTCTTGGAGGCTGCGAATCATCTTCACCAGGGACCTGAGGAGGGTAACTTTCTCCGGTGCCGAGAGCGCCTCTGTCGCAGTCGCCAGCCGATCGGGCATACGGGAAGAAGGCGTACAGGACCGATTCCCTTTGGCCGTCAACTGCGCCGTCACAACCCGTCCATCGCTCATGTCACGACGCCGGCGAACCAACTGCTTCCGTTCGAGCGTGGCGATGACTTCCGACGCAGTCGGAAGCCTGACGACCAACTCGTTCGCTACCGTGGAGATTGTCGCGCGTTGATCGGGCTTGGACCGAAGAAGCGTGAGAACTTGTCGTTGTAGCGGTCCAAGACCTGCTCGACCTTCTCGCCGCCACGTCCGGCTTTTCATCGCAAGGCCAATTTTTTCCAGACCGGCCGCCAACTGAGTCGTCAACGCAGCCGTATCCTGTGACATCGACAACTTCTTCCCGCTATTGCGCACGCGTTGTTCAGCCATAGCAGCTCCTCCAGAAATACCAGTATTTCTCAAGTGTAGTGCGCATGCTGTTCCCACGTCAAGATTCCAAATGACGTGGGCTAGAGAAGGAAGCGATCAGAGAATGCCGACCGGCTCACAAGACGGATGCAGAGTAACAGTGAAGATCACCGCTTCATCGATGACTGGAAGGCGTCGCCGCGACAGGTTCGGAAGCACGACTCAGAACGTCTCGGCCAATAGCGATTGGATCAGCCTCTCCGTGTCTTGATACCCGCCCTCACCGATCCGTACATGGCGAATCACACCCTGCTTGTCGATGAGATACATCGCAGGCCAGTACCGATTGCCATAGCGATTCCACGTCGAGAAGTCGTTGTCGATGGGGATAGGAAAACGGATGTCATGTTCTTGGATATACTGTTTCACCTTCGCAAAGTCTTGTTCAAATATGGACTGCGTCACCTCCCCCACCTATCTCACCTTCGATCAACACCTGTCGGAAGAGAAAGGATATAATTGGCATCCACGAAGTCCTCCCACACTGAGTCGTGAGCAGCCTGCATGCCCCGCCCTCGGACATAGACCATCTTGAGAATGGGCTCTTTCCCAGGCGCCAAACCGGTCATACGACCGACAACGAGCATATCGCCCCAATGGTGGTGCGCGTTTGGAAAATTCTGATGGTCTCCCACGACAACCCAATACCAGCCGCCCTCAGGATGGTCTGGGCTGGGTGGGAGCTGAGGCCGGTAATCCTGGTCAAGCGGGCGATTCTCCACGTGCAGCCAAAGGGCATCACCTCGTTCTTGCTCCTCCATGATCACGCCGCCCATGATGACAAGCCGGTCCTGAAAAGCCTGAGGTGTCGCTGTCAACTTGGATAGCGTGACGTCCGGCACCGCGTCGCGCAGATATTTTTTTGGTACCGGACTGCACCCGACGGCGACGCACAGGGCCAGGAGCAGGATCGTTCGGCCACACCAAGTCTGCCCGGTTTCAGAGAACCACTGCATGTCTCTATGCCTCCCACAGTTGAATGTCCGCCTGCGCGACGCGATCGCCACCCAAGCCGAATCTCGTCGATACCCAACCCAGCCGTTCAGAGCGCGCCGGCAGCCCTTGCGCTGTTCAAAAATTGTTCAATGCAGTCCTTGATGCCTTGTTTGATGAGCAGGCCGCTTTTCATCCAGTCGCCCGGCTGCTGAACGTGGGAGCGGCACACCGAGATGAAGGCAGCCGAATCCGTTCGATCGACCTTGAAGGATGCCCGAATTTCGAAACGCTGCTCGACCTCTCCGACGTAATCGAGAAAGAACTGCTCGACCGTGCCCGACATAACCCGCCCCTCCCCCGGCTGCACATGGTAGCCTGAAAAGGCCAGCTCCTGTCTGACTGCGTTCGTGAAAAATTCCCCGATGCCCTCTGACAAATACAGAGCCTCGACGTCGCGGGAACCCGACTCCAGTTGTTTCTGCTTCATCAGTCCGGTCGAATGGCCGACATAGAGGAACGGCGCGACCTCTACTGTCCCGCTGCCTTTTATCGAGTTGGAAGGCTGATAGTCCAGGTGTAACACCCGGGGACATCCGAAGCTCACGCAGGCCACGACGACCAGCGCAGCCACCGGCCATCGATGATGGGGAGTAGTCATAGGAATCGGTACAGAGTGCGAACCAAAGTGACGGGGCGGCTCGAACGCGCTGCCCCACTGACAAAGTCTTGAGAGACTAAGGAGAGAAGGAACATCTGTCAATAGCGAAGACATCCGGTACGATGAAGAGATCGGTGTGACGAACGGTCTGACGACACAATCCTAGCAAACCGGGCAGATCACCATCGCAAATCCAACTTTCGATTTATAGAATGACCGCTCACGGTCGATGAGGGCGATCGCCGCGTAGGGGGTTCCTCAGATCTGTGCGGCAAGCCTGGCTGAGCCGATCGAAGACCGGCTCAGGCAGGGTATCGAAAATGTCGTGCGCTAGAAGCGCGTCTACCCGTTTCGGATCGTTCCGCGCAACAGCGTCTTGTGCCATGCCGACCTTTCCCGTCACCACCGGCCTGCGACTTCTTTCGTACTGAGAAATGGCGGAGTCAAGGGGAAAAGTCTAGCACACTCTCAGATTGCGCCGTAACCAAAGCGCACGCAGGGACGCGCTGAGACTCCTTCACTTGCGCTGCCATGCTGAATACTCTCCCTCGTCCTGACGAACGGGCTTGTCGAGAGCAGTCATTTCTCACCGCCTGTAACCTGTAGGATGCGCCCTTCGCCGAACTCAGGGCGTCCCGAGCCTGTCGAAAGGCGTTTCACGGATATCGAGAACGAAGCTGGTGGACTACCTTTGATTGGATACCTGTCGTTCCGCTTCTAACCAGTCTTCGAGGGCATGGCCGTCTTCTCGACCATGCTCTTCATACAAGGCGTAGGCCCGTTCCGAGATACGCGCATGGATATCTTGAAACTGTTCATCAGGTCGATGAGCAACACCGGTCTCGTCGCTCCGTACTTCAACCGGATTTCGTGTGGCACGTGGTGTAGATCGTGAGACTGACTGAGCCTTTGTCGGCATGACGAATTCTCCTCCCATATCAATCAGAAGCGTTCCGCATCGCACTACCGTCCGCTGGCTTCTACAACAAGGCGATATCCTGCCGCCCTGAGTGACTTCCAGAGGGTCTTTGGACGATAGGCCGCCATGCGTTCGTCAAAATGCGTGACGCAATCGGGACAGTAGCCGTGACTGAATACAAATTCATGATTGAGCCGCAACTGCCGGTTTCTGGCATAGGTCTTCAGATCGACCCATGGACCCTTGCCGGCTTCCATATTCTGATCGTCTCGAACTTTGAAGCAGAAACAGCAGGTCGAAACGAGAGCATCCATGGCATCCTCCCTCTCAAGCCTTGGGCCTGATTTTGATGAACGTCCCGCATCCCGGCTGCAAAAAGACCGGGCTCCTAAGAACCGTCTGTCGAAGCTTTCTCTGCCGTCTGACATAGCGCTGATCCCTTGTGCGGATACGATTCAGAATGATGACCTGATCGATGATCTCGCCACAGGCGACACAGCGCCACCCGTGAACGTTCTCGTACCCGCTGCCACGTACCCCAATGAGTAGATCTACAGGACACATGAACCCGTGGCAACGATGACAGTTCATCCGATAACCGTTGCCGCGCTCAGTTCCGATTGGAGTACCTCACCGATCTGCGAAAATTCTACCGGCTTCACCAGAAACCGGCGGACTCCTTGCCGGAATACAATTTGCGTCAGGTCCTTGCTGGTCTGACCCGCGATCGTGGTCACCGGTACGCAAGGACAGACGGTCTGGATTAAAAGAAGCACTTCCGACATATCAATCTGCGCGGCGTGTCCGGAGCAACCGAGCCCGAAAAAGATCGCCTGCGGGCGGAAGTCGCTCAGTTCGTCGATCGCGGCCTCGACGGTCCTGACGAATACCGGCTGGTAGCCGTGAGTGGCAAGCCAATCGGCAAGTTTTATCCCGAAATCCAAGTCTTGCTCCACAATCATCACGCGTGTTCTCTCACCGTTTTGCCGGCTCGCCATTGTCAGACCTCCAGTTTCCTCTGTCTCCGCTTCATCCCCTCTCATGATTCACACGGCAAACCCTAGAGGTTCACGATTATAGGAACGCTGTGATTACGTGACGGAGGACACATGCGTTCCCGCATCGATCTCCTAATCTCTGCCTGTTCGTATTCACTCCACACGCCATCCCTTCTTCGCGCGCTTTTGCAGGTGTGCCTTCCGGCAAGAATTGTTTCAGCCTAACCGACCGGACAACGCCTGATACTTCCGGTCTTGCGAAAACTGGGGAGTCGGAGGAGCCGGCCCGATGGATACCACGTAGCCGAAGCAGCGTGTGCGGCTGACCGTCACGGTTCCTTGCCGACTGAGCCGGTCCACCGCCGAAAACACTTGCGCCCAGGAATAGGCCGGCAACCTCTGAACCAGCTCATCGAAGGTGCAGGACGCCAGGCTGGTCACTTCGTGGCAAATGACTGAGTCAAGACTGGGAACATTCGTCTGCGTCATAGCGTCCTCCTCGTTGAGGAATAAGGGAACGTCGAATGACCGATTCGCTCGCCGTCTCGAAGCATGTATGAGGAGAAGGTCATCGTCGAAGCAAGATCTGTTTGTCGACTCAGGTGGCACATGTATAGCTGAGTCCCGGCTGAAGGCCTATCGACAATAAAAGGAATTTCTTGTCGAATCGATAAAACCGGTACTGTCGTGGTTTGTACGACAGACGTGAGGAGCCACGCTGAGTGCTGCGTGTTCAGCGTGGAAGCTGGAGAGGGCAGGGGTCAAGAATCACAAGGCGGCAGGACGGTACAAGCATATCCCGTTTCGACTCGGTACTCGGCACTTTTACTCCACGAGCCCTTGTTGTATTGCATACCGGACCAGCTCCGCATTGGTCTTCATACGCATTTTTTCGAGAATCCTCGCGCGGTAAGTGCTGATCGTCGTCACGCTCAGGTTCGTCGCGACGGCGATCTCACCGACCGTTTTCCCCGAGCCGATGAGGCACAACACTTCGTATTCGCGGTCCGAGAGCAATTCGTGAGGTCGCTTCTCGGAGCCGCGACTGGCCGTAAAGGCAAGGGCTTCTCCCAACTCAGCGCTCACATATTTGCCGCCCTCATGCACCTTCTTAATCGCCTTGACCAGTTCCTCCGGCGCGCTGGATTTGGTGAGATACCCATCGGCGCCGGCTTTGATCGTCCGGATCGCATACTGTTCCTCCGGATGCATGCTGAGGATCAGCACCGGCAGATCGGGAAACTCCAGTTTCACTTGTTTGAGCGCGTCCAAGCCGTTCATGCCGGGCATGCTGATATCCATCACGGCCACGTCCCACGGCTTCAGCCTCAATAACTCCAGCATCTCGTGAGCATTACCGGCCTCGCCGATCTTTGCCCCGTGGAATCCTTCGATCACGAGATCCCTCACCCCTCGTCGAAAGAGAGGGAAATCATCAATCACCAGAACTTTTAACATGGGATGCTCCCATGGATTCAGGTTCAAGCCGGACACCGTGGCAGACATGTCGTGACGGTCGTACCCTTTTCGGGATGACCTTGGATCGTGATTTCCCCTCCAAATAGAGCCGCGCGTTCCCTCATCCCAAGCAACCCCAACGACCGGCGGTCCGAGACCTTCGTATCGGGAATCCCCACACCGTTGTCGGCCACCACCAGCTGCAGGAAGTCGTTTCGCGATTCTAACTTGACCGCCACGGCCGTAGCCTGAGCATGTCTCGCCGTATTGGTGAGCGCTTCCTGACAGATACGGAAGAGTGCCCTGGCTCGCTCCGATTCCATCGCAATATCGTCTGCGCTGGTCACACAGGTGCATGGGATCCCGGTGCGCTTCTGAAAATCCAGGCATTGCCACTCAATCGCCGCGACCAATCCCAGATCGTCCAGGAGAGCCGGCCGTAGCTGGGTGACCAATCGCTGTACCGATGCAATTGTGCCATCCACTTGTTCGACCATCGAACGAACCTTATCGTCCAGTTTCGCACGCGCGGCGTCGCCAATGTCATCTCCCACAATCGTCGCCAAGCGTGAGAGATCGATCTTCAAGCAGGTCAGTCCAACACCAAGTTCATCGTGCAACTCGCGGGCAATGCGCGTTCGTTCTTCTTCCTGCACCGTGGCGAGTCGTCCGCTCAACAAGCGGACTTCCTCGAGCGTCGTGCGCAATCGCTCTTCCCCCAGTTTCCGTTCCGTAATATGTTCCACCCTTCCCTCGTAGCCGACCACCGTCCCGGACAGATCGCGCACAGCCCGCACGCTTTCGGAAATCCAAATACGGCTGCCGTCCTTTCGATACACGAGCGCTTCAAAGCCGGTGACTTCCCCTTGTTCTTGCATCAGATGAATAAACTCATCGCGACGGCCTGGGTCCACATATAGCTGACTGGCAATGTTGGTAATCGTGGCGATCATGTCTTCCGGCGAGTCGTACCCATACATGCGCGCAAGAGCTGGATTAACGGCGACATATTTGCCGTCAAGGGTCGTCTGAAAGATCCCTTCCACGGCGTTTTCAAAAATGCTGCGATATCGCTCCTCGCTTCTCCGCAGCGCTTCTTCCACGCGCTTTCGATCCGTGATGTCCATTGTGATGCCACATAGGGCATGGGGTTGCCCGCCTCCATCGTACAGCGGAAATTTTGAGACAATACTCGTGTGCAGGCCATCGTCGTGTATGGCGACTTCTTCAAATTCCAACGGAACTCCAGCCTGGAACACCTTGAGATCATTGGCGCGAAACGCAGCGGCCTGCTCCGGCTCAAAGATAGCCTCATCCGTTTTGCCCACGACTTGCTCGCGAGTGATATGGAACGCTCGTTCGAACTGGCGATTAACATGGAGATAGCGGCCATCGACATCCTTCAGAAACACCATCCCTGGGCTGTTATCGAGAATGGCCTGGAGTCGCGCTTCGCTTTCGCAGAGTTTTGCCTCCGCCCTCTTGCGCTCCGTAATATCGCGGATCGCAGCGGAAAGTTGAACCGCATGGTGGCGGTTGGTCTGTTCGTGCGCGACGAGCAGCTGCTCAAGCGCCTCTGCCCGAGTCTGCCAACGCCCCGGCTGACTCTCTACTCGGATGATCAAACGTTTCGAGCTGCTCTGATCGAAAGGCAACAGAGCCAATTTGACGCTCAGGGCCAGCGGTTTTAACAGTTCCGCTGTCTCGCGGGAGATCTTCTGCTTTGAAAACAGGATGACCGCGAAGAATTCTTTGGATGGAAGCACTCCGCCGACCCCCAGGACCGATTCGATACCGAAGGGAATAACAAATTCCTCTTGGGCCGGCAGAAAATGGCTGCCCTTGGCCTCTGCCACATGAAAGACAGCGAGTGTTCGTTCCGTCCAATCGATAATCAGGTCTGATTCAGGCGGTGTCTTCGATGTGAGTTCCAGTCCGAGCTGTTGCAGCAATTGCGAAACGATGGGGAATCGGGAGACGACCTGTTTATCGGCCAATGGAATCGATCGGTAACGGCGAGAACGATGTCGCTCGTTCCACTCAGGCCGCTCTCCGGCCGTCCCAAACAGCGTCAGGCATTTCATGTCCAAAGAGCCTGGCCCGCAACCCAAGGTTCGCCTCGCACAGTCTTGGGACTGAGGATCAAGTTCCCGATAGGCGCGAGTGAGGTAACAGCGGATCAAGGCACAATCCTGCCGACCTGTCTGATCATTTCCAAACTGCCGATAGAGATACGAGGCGATCCGTTGGGCGACTTCCTGCGCGGACGAGGCACCGGCTCCCAGCTTGCGGAGTTCCGAGGCGCATTCGGTCATGTCCGAGATTGAGAAAGAAGCGAGGCTGTGCACAGTTACGCCTCTCGGTCGGTGAGTAAAACGGAGGTTAGTCTAGTGAGCGGGGGCGAAACCTGTCAAGGTGCGGATATCCACCTTACCACGACCCGTCCTGGATTCGCCGCCCATGTAACAGCTAGATAGGGCGAGATAGACGTCTTCGGCACAAGGCGGCACGGTCGGCAGTGATCCAGATCGTCATTGCGCGCAGCGCTCCTCGAGTTGCTGTTTGCCCAGCCGCATCCGGACCACTCGCGCCCGCACGCCGAAGACGCCACAGAGCTGGTCGTATTCCAGCCCGTCTACTTCCACATCGCTGATGAGCTTGACCGTCGACATATGTGAATAGAAGGCCATCGAGCGATCCATGTCCGAGACCGTCATCCTACGTCTCCGAGGCCGCACAAAATTGAAAAAAGATACAGCAGAGTGTACGGAGTTGTACGTATAAGTAGTACCCACAGTGCTAAGTCGTTGATAATGCGTTACTGCCTCCCTGGATCACAAATTGCTACACCCTCGTGCAAGTTCATTCACATCACGAGGGAGAAAATAATCATGGATTGTCCGAAGTGCAAAGGATTGATGATGCTCGAACGGTTCTCTGATTTTTTTCTGGTCTTCTATGCGTGGAAATGTGTCAACTGCGGAGCGGTCATCGATCGGACAATCGCCAACAATCGAAGAAACAGCCTCGCGGCCAAAGCCACGAAAACAGTTGAAGCAGCCACCGTGGAACAAGCCGGCTAGCAAGCGTCGAAGCTCCGGTATCACATAGGTGGAGTTCGACAATGAGCGGACCGGAGTTCTTGAACACGTTCAGGAAATAACTGCCCCTGAACTACTTGCTGTGATCCGCGTTTCACCCAGTTCATTGATTCTCGCTGCCTTGTTTTTCCCACCGAGAGCCATCTCCCGCCGATCAAACAATCTTCAGACTTGGCAAAGCAAGAGGCTTTGCGTGGCGTCGTAACCAAGCCCTGAACCCTCTCGGATCGAAACACGCTCATAGGGACTCTCCTCACATTCGAAATGCTTCTGGTGCTGTGTGCCTGGGTGAAACGAGCTTCCATCTCGCAATGCACGGATCCCACCTTTGTGCTCTAACCCGGATGGTGTCTCAACCGACTCTGGCTGTATGATGAGACCTCGGTGCTGCTCACAGAGTGATGCTTCGCCTAAGATGCTCGCGCCAAGGGAATGAACGCAGGCTTGCTCAATACACAGGCACGCCTGAAAAGAGGAGGACACCAGTGACAGATAAAGACGGTCCAACAGAACATCTCCTTTCTCGCCGTGAAGTTGTGGCATTTCTTGGCGCCACTGGCGCAGTCTGGCTGGCGGGTGGCAGCCTGTTTTCTGGGCGGGCTGTTGCTGGCACGGTTGGGACTCACTGTGTGGTCCGACCAGAACAAACCGGCGGTCCGTATTTCGTCGACGAGCGCTTGAATCGCTCCGACATTCGCTCTGATCCGACCGACGGACGAGTCCGGCCTGGTACGCCACTGGTCCTGACGCTACTGGTCTCGCGCCTCAACGCCGGAGACTGTCAGCCGCTTTCTGGCGCCCAGGTGGACATTTGGCATTGCGATGCACAGGGCATCTATTCAGATGTGCAGGATCCTGACTTCGCCACCATCGGCCAGAAATTTTTGCGTGGCTATCAGAACACCGACGCGCGCGGCGAAGCTCGGTTCGTCACGGTGTACCCAGGCTGGTATCCAGGCAGGACCGTACACATTCACTTTAAGATTCGCACCACACCCATGGCTCGGCGGAGCTTCGAGTTTACCTCTCAACTGTACTTCGACGATGGGCTGACGGATCGTGTCCATGCTACCCCTCCGTATACCACGAAAGGACCCCGCATCGAGAGGAATCAGGACGATTGGATCTTCCGTCGTGGCGGCAATCAACTCATGCTGACGCCGACAGCAGCAGCAGACGGATATGCGACGACGTTCGCGATCGGCCTGCAGCTTCCTTGAAGCGCCGTGCGCTGCGCGAGATCTCGCTCGTTCTGCTATGAGGAGTGTGATTGAGTTGTAGTCGTGACCCAGCAGATCCCTCGGGCCTGCCGAAGTTCCCATTGCATGGTGTGCGGTTGCCTCCCTTGCCACCGTCGCGTATGTTGAACGTTAAAATCAAACCTTGCACAAAGGAGGCGCTATGCCGGCATCGATTGTGATCGGAATTCATGGCCTCAAAAACAAGCCTGCGAAGGATCTATTGGCACGATGGTGGGCGATGTCGATTCAGGAGGGGCTCCGACGCAATCACGGGCTCGTGCTTCCGCTCGCCTTCGAACTGGTGTACTGGGCTGACATTCAATATTCCGCCCCAATACCAGAAGCTGAGATCGATAACCCGTATATTGCGGCAGATGGGCATGGCCCTCTGCTGCGATATGGGGGAAGCGACCTTGGCAAGGTTCGTGCGATCGCAGAAAAGTGGGGTGGCCGGGCCATCGATAAGGGCAAAGATTTGATTGGCCTCAGTGAGCAGGTTGATCATCTTCTCGGAATAGCCTTTGACGATCTCAGAGACTATTACCGGAACCCTGACGTGCGGAACCGTGTCCGCGACAGGCTGGCCAGCGTGCTTCAGCGCCATGAAGACAAGAAAATCTGTCTCATTGCACATTCGGTGGGGTCGATTATCGCCTATGATGTATTGCGGATGCGAGAGCAGCGCCCGCCCGCTATCGACCACTTCGTGACGATCGGCTCGCCGCTTGGATTACCGATCGTCATTCAACATGTTCGAGAGGAGTTCTCGAACAGCATCGTTCCGCAACAAGTACGGCAATGGACGAACTTGGCTGATCCCGGCGATAAGGTGGCGCTGGACTGTAGCCTAGGCGATGATTACAGGCCTGCTTCTGGCGGCATTCGAGTCCAGGACGATCTCATCCACAACGGGTATGTCGATCGATCAGGGGAAAATGACCAGCACAACGGCTACGGCTATCTGCGGACTCCTGAGCTCTCGGGCATCGTTCGCGGGTTTCTCGCCGCTGAGAATAGAATCTGAGATAACACCGGCCGGCATCGACGGAAGCGTGACTCTCATCGCTCGCGGCTCGACAAATACGCCCGTTGCCGAGCGAAGGAGGAATAGAGCGGGCTATTCGCGCTTGGCGCGGAAGGCTTCTGTCAGGCGAGCTTTGACGGCAGGCGCAGGTAACGAGGATTCTGGTTTCTGACTCCATGCTGTGTCGATCGAATGGTGCAGGACTTGTCGAACAGTGCGCAATTGGTCCCGGTATCGCGCGCAGGCTTCGCAGATCCAATAGTGGAGTTGGAGGTCGAGCCTTGTCAACCGGGGTAGCGGTCGATCCATGGCTTGCGACGCCAAGTGGGTGACGTCTTTACAGGGCGACGTAATCCGAGCCAGTACTGTGGTGATCATGTGGCGCTGAACCGTTCGATTTTTTCTCTCCTCACTCGTAAGACATCAAGGATTAGGTGAGGCGTCTTCCCCTCGCCTTCGCCGCAGGCTCTTGCCTCCCTTCCCCTGAGTCGATTGAGGAGTCGTTTCCTTACGCTGCCGTACAACCACTCGCTTTACTGCGACTTTCTGCATATCGGGCTTGATGCCGAGATCTTCGATCAGAACCCGCAGGGGTTCTGCGACCGACCAGGCTTGAGCGTAACAGCCACGCGGAGCATGGGGCGCTTCGGCGTCGAAAATCTCCGAGACTTGACCGAGACACGCTTCTTTTATATGCGCGTCGATCCCATCCAGGAACGAGCGCGCCTGCTTGAGCGAAGCGGCGTTCTTTCCATAAACCTTGATCCAGGCTGTCACAAACGAGCCCAATAAGAAGGGCCAGACCGTGCCTTGGTGATAGGCGCTGTCTCGTTCCAACACACCGCCTTCATACCTGGCGCGATAGCGACTGTCGGTGGGTGACAACGTGCGAAGCCCTACCGGTGTCAGAAGTTGCTCTTTGACAAGGCGGAGTATCTGCTGAGCCTTGTCGCGCGGGACCAGTTCGTCGTCCAGCGAAATGGCATAGAGTTGATTGGGACGGAGTGAGGCATCGTTCCCTTCCGGTCCATCGATCACATCATAGAGATAGCCGCCTTGTTCATACCAGAATCGTTTGCGGAACGATGCCATTGCCTTGCTACGATCACTCCGGCACCGATCGGCATAGTTCGCTTCGTCAAATGCTCGCGCGAGAGTTTCGCCGACTACCAGCGCTCGAACCCAGAGCGCTTGGATTTCCACCGGCTTTCCATGACGCGGTGTGACCACCCAATCGCCGACCTTCGCATCCATCCAGGTCAACTGCGCGCCAGACACTCCACCCGTGATCAACCCATCCTCGTCCATCCTGATCCCGTATCTGGTGCCCCGGCGGTAACCGTTGAGAATCTGTTTCACGGCAGGCCAAGCGGTTTCGCGCACCCGGACCTCGTCTCGTGACGCGGCGAGGTAACGATCAATCGCATGGATAAACCACAGCGACGCGTCGATCGTGTTGTACTCAGGCTGCTCGCCTGCATCGGGAAAGCGGTTCGGCACCATGCCTTCAGACACAAGCGCGGCGAAGGAAGCAATGACCTGCCAAGCTATGTCCAACCGACCGGTCACCAGACAGAGGCCGGGCAACGAGATGAACGCGTCGCGGCCCCAATCGGTAAACCAGGGATATCCGGCAATCACCGTGTGCTGCATCCCTCGCTCGGAGATATACATATCCGCAGCGCCCCAGAGTTCGCCGGCTAAAGAATCCGCGACTGGGGCGGCTTGTCGAACGGTGTCTCGGCGAGATTTCTCCTGCTTCGCGAGGGCTGCGACATCAAGCCGGTCGATGGTCTCGCTGGTGAAGGCCAAAGTCTTGGCCGATCCGGATTCAAGATCGAACGTGAATTCGCCGGGCGACCACCAATCTTCTTCAGCATCGAGCCCGCGTTGTCGTTCAATTGGGAATTGGATGTGTCGATACCAATCTGGTTCATGGCGATACCCTCCTGAATGAAAGGCCCGCACTGGAGGCAGATCAGAGTAAGGCTGCCACAAGACCATTCCAGCCCCGATCTGGGCCCCCGTCGAGAGACTTCCGTTCTCGTGATGCGTCCCATGATAGTCGCGCCCGGTGAGTTTCGGTCTCACCCTCAGCAGGGCGCGCAATGACTTCTTACCGACCAGCTTCCATCGCGCCACCACGATATCTCGACCGTGGATCGACAGGATCTCCCGTTGGACCGTGACTCCATTGCAGTCGAAGATCCAGATCGGCCAAGGATCTGTTGAAAATTCTATACAGTGCTCGTAACCGGACGGATGGACAGCGCCTGGATACAGATTCGTCGAGAGGGGAATCGTCTGGCCGTCGATGTCGAGCCATTCTTCGAGATGATTCACCAGAACAACCCGTTCGCTCGGCGGCTTACGCGCGGTCAATAAGAGTGCGTGGTAACGACGGGTGTTCGCCACCGCAACTGTGCCGGAGGCACATCCCCCTCTCCCGTTCGTCTCAAGCCATTCGAGACTCAAAGCCCGATCAAGAGCCCGGCAATCTTCCGCCGTGACCTTCACACCTCACCCCTTACGCCCTACTCACCACTTTGTTGAATCAATTTCGCCACCAAACCAGTCCATCCCGTCTGATGACTTGCACCGATGCCGGTGCCGTTGTCTCCGTGGAAATATTCGTAGAACAATATGTTGTCACGCCAATGAGGACCGTTCTGAATTCGACTCGCCCCGCCGAACATCGGACGTGTCCCCTCGGCATTTTGGAGAAAGATGTGCGTCAAACGGCGTGAGATCTCGGCCGCCACGTGCCAGAGCGTCGATTGATGGCCCGATCCGGTCGGATACTCCACCTTATACTGATCGCCGAGAAAGTGGTGGAACTTTTGCAACGACTCGATCAGGAGATAGTTGACCGGAAACCAGATCGGCCCCCGCCAATTTGAGTTGCCCCCGAACAGGCCTGTGCTGGATTCTGCCGGTTCGTAGTCCACCCGATGCTCCCGGCCCATCACCGAAACGACATAGGGGTGGTCCTTGTGATAGCGCGAGAGCGCGCGGATGCCAAAGGGGGACAGGAACTCCTCTTCGTCGAGCATGTAGCGCAACACGGATTTCAGCCGATCGCGATTCACAAGGGAAAGAAACCGCCGCACACCGCCGTCGGAAGACTGTGTTTCCAAATGCTGCGCAAAGTCCGGTCGATTCTCGATGAACCATTGCATCCGGTGTTTGAACCTCGGCAGGCTATCGATCAGCTCCGAGTCGAGCGTCTCCACGGCAAACAGAGGAATGAGCCCCACCATCGAGCGGACCTTCATGCCGGTAGTTTCCCCGTTCGGCAGGTGCAGCACGTCGTAGAAGAACCCGTCCTCGCGATCCCATAATTCGATCTTTTCGCCGCCGATGTTGTTCATGGCGCGGCAGATGTACACGAAATGCTCGAAGAATTTGCTGGCGATGTCTTCATAAGCCCGATCGTCTCGGGCAAGTTCCAGTGAGATCGTCAGCATGTTGAGGCAGTACATGCCCATCCAGCTTGTGGCATCGGATTGTTCAATGTGGCCGCCGGTCGGCAACGGCGCGCTCCGGTCGAAGACTCCAATGTTGTCCAGGCCGAGGAAGCCGCCTTGGAAAATGTTTTTCCCGGCGGCATCCTTGCGATTGACCCACCAGGTAAAGTTCAAGAGCAGTTTAAGAAAGACACGCTCTAAGAACACCCGATCTCCGACACCCTTTCGCTTCTTTTCAATCTTGTAGACGCGCCAGGCAGCCCAGGCATGAACCGGCGGATTCACGTCGCCAAGAGCCCACTCGTAGGCCGGGATCTGTCCGTTCGGATGCATATACCACTCACGCAACATGAGCACGACTTGTTCTTTGGCAAAGGTCGGATCGATGAGCGCGAGCGGGATACAGTGAAACGCGAGATCCCAGGCTGCATACCAGGGGTACTCCCACTTGTCCGGCATCGAAATCACGTCGGCGTTATAAAGGTGTGTCCAGTCCGAGTTGCGTCCACGGAGACGTTCGGGCGGCGGCTCCGGCATGCTCGGATCGCCTTTGAGCCAACGATTCACGTCATAGTGATAAAATTGTTTGCTCCAGAGCATTCCTGCGAAGGCTTGTCGCTGCACCCGGCGCGCGTCTTCAGATAATGTGCTCGGAGCCAGGTTGTCATAAAACTCATCGGCTTCCTGGATGCGCTGCGTAAAGACGGCATCAAAGTCCTGCGCGGCAAACTCCTGAATCCGTTCCTCGTCGGTAAATCGTAGCTTGATCGTCTTCGTCGCGCCCGGCGCGAGCGTCAACACATATCGGGCCGCGGCTTTGGTACCCAGGCAATCCGGATTGACCGCATCCTTCTCACCGCGCACGACATAGTCGTGAAAGCTGTCCTTCACGTACCTGGCACCCTCTTGATCGCCATAGAGGCGGCGGCTGTTGGTTTCGTTTTCGGTGAAGAGCAGGATCGGCTGACCTTCGCAGAGGAGGCGGCGCAGGCCGTAGTAATCATGCTGCGTCTCGATGACGCTCAACCGGTCCGTCGACTCCCCTTGCTTGAAACGGGGGCGCCGGATATCCGACCCCCAGGACCAGGTGTTGCGATACCAGATGGTCGGAAGCAGCGTGAGTTCGGCCTGCTCAGGGCTACGATTCACCACCTGAATACGGATGCAGAGATCTTCCGGCGAGGCCTTGGCATACTCCACAAACACGTCGAAGTAGCGGTTTTCGTCGAAGACCCCGCTGTCGATCAATTCAAACTCAGGATCGTGACGCCCTCGGCGGCGATTTTCCTCGACCAGCTGGGTGTAAGGGAAAGCCGCTTGCGGGTACTTGTAGAGATATTTCATGTAGGAATGCGTCGGCGTCGAGTCGAGGTAGTAGTAACATTCCTTCGCATCTTCGCCATGATTACCTTCGTTGCCGGTAAGCCCGAAGATTCGTTCTTTCAAAATCGGGTCGCGCCCATTCCACAAGGCAAGGGCGAAACAGATCAATTGGTGGCGATCGCAGATACCGGCCAGGCCGTCCTCGTTCCAACGATAGGCGCGGGATGTCGCATGGTCATGAGGAAATGCCTCCCAGGCAGTCCCGTGAGGGCTATAGTCCTCACGCAC